>Ga0134126_10000745_pt1 | contig 40888 bp, 31 predicted proteins | sample KB31752_FD_96881 | JGI IMG/M metagenome (GOLD analysis project Ga0134126, IMG submission 96881) | Terrestrial soil microbial communities with excess Nitrogen fertilizer from Kellogg Biological Station, Michigan, USA - KB3-175-2 | ecosystem: Environmental > Terrestrial > Soil > Unclassified ...
AAAAGGGATCGTAAGAGCGAGGCTGGTGGCGAGCAGAGATGGTGCGCGCCGAACAATGCGCACCGCAAAGGTGTACTATGTCACCGGCGCATCACTCTCGGAGGAAGTTCCTGGGGCGGCGGCGATGTCGCGCGTGCGGTCGGTCGAGCCGGTATCCACGACGATGATCTCATCCACGATGTCCTTGACCGAATCGAGGCAAGTGGCCAGCGTGGCGGCTTCGTTCTTGACGATCGTGGTCAACGAGATGCGCGTGGACATGATGCAAAACTCCGTTGGTTCGTGACTTCTAGTCGCGGTCCTCAGGTCGTCGCGGACGGGAGGCGGAAAATGCCCAAGAAGTTGGCCTGGACTATACGCCGCCAGCCCAGACGACGGGCATAGTCATCCACGACGCGCCGCACGTCGGGCCAGCGAGGATCCGGGTAATCGTGGACGGCAATCTGTCCGCCTGGCTCCAGCACTCGCAAGGCCGTCTCGATGTCACGCCGCACGCTCGCCTCGTCCGGATCGGTGTCCACGGAAACCAGATCAAAGCGCCCTTCCAAGTGGGCCGCGATCCGCTCGATCTCGCCTTGACGGAACACGATGCGGTCGTGGACTTGATAGCGGCGACTCCATTCGCTCGCCTCGGCTTGATCCAACCGATCGATCGTCACCACCTGCCGAGCCTGCTGCGCTAGACAGACCGTGGAACGTCCCAACCCCGTCCCTAATTCCAGCACGCGACAGCCAGCGGCATGCTCCCACAAGAGTGCCCCCTCCTCCACGGTCAGCCAGCCGGGGATGGCCTCGGGCGGCTGAAAACCCGGTCCGATTTCGAGGCGAAAGTCTGGATCGAAATCGGGGGCATGGGCTGCGGGCGTGGCGAACACCGAGGTTAGCGGGGCATGCTCCACCAAGCACGGGTAGGTGTACCACAACGGCAACTGCAACTCATCGCAGATGAAGAGGACGCGCGCGTCTTGGCCCTCGCCCAAGCGGTTCCAGCGTTCCAGAGCGGCGCGGAGGAAACGCCGCGACAAGACGTAGGCTTGACTGCCCCAGATGCGGTGGCGCTGCCAAATCTGCTTTGGCCCCGCATAGAGCGGCTTGGCCAGGCGATAGCCGAGGTGGCGCTCCTGCCGCTGCCAGGGAGCCACGATCAAATCGGGCAGAAACAGGCTGAGATAATCGCATTGATCGCGGCGGATCAGCGGCAGGGTGGTGAGGTTGTGCCACAGGTGGCGGTTGACGCGCACGTCGTCTTCGAGAATGAGGGCGAAGTCGCAGCCGTCTTCGTAGGCATGCTCCAGCACGCGGCGATAGTTACGCGCCGCCGACGGCTTGCCGGGCGGCCAATCCTCCGGCTGCATAAAGACGATGGGTTCCTCGCCCCAGTCGCTGTGGCGAAAGTCCTCCAGCGTTACCTGCAAGCTCTCGTGATTGGCCGGATAGGACACGCAGTAGGCGCGCAGACGGGGAAACGAAGCCGGCAACGGTCGAACGGACTCCTGGAAGTCGTTTCGTGGCGACCGAACAGCTTCCTCCCTTCTGCTCTCTTCCTCATGGGGAGGAGGGAGTGAGGGGACGGCCGGCGGTGGGGCGGCGCCGGTAAGGTGCAAGGTATAATCGGGGAAGCGTTCCACGTCGCGGCCAGCGTCTTCCCAGCCGAAACGATAGGCACCGACTTGCCAGAGTCGGATGGTCGTGTCGGCCAGGACGCGGAAGCCGCAACGGCGGGCGCGTTCACAGAAGGCGTAATCCTCGCCCAGATAGCACGCCTCTTCGCCCTCGCCGGCGATCAGCGGCGCGAAATACGGCACCAACGGCGACGGGGATCTCTTGTTGCAGACCGGCAGTTTCAACTGTCGTTGCATGGTCTCGTACAACGGACGGCGTGTGAGAACGAAGCCGAAGCCGCCGTAGAGAATCTCGACCACGCCCCCCTTCGCCCCGAATACTACCTGGCGCATCTCCGGCAGGAAGGCGCAGGCGAACTGGCGGCGTGCCTTTTTGGGATAGATGCCGCACACCAGCGGCAGATCGTGCCGGCGCAGTTTCTCCACGTCGTTGGGATCGAAGACGACATCGGCGTCGATCCACAGGAGTTCTTGGAAGCCTTGGGCGAGAGCGTCGGTAGCCATCTGACTGCGTGGAATGTCGAGGGCCGAGTAGCCGCGGGCGCGCCAGACGGGATAGCGGCGACGCTCCAATTCGCGTAGGCCATCCTCGCAACCGGGATCGATGCCACTGCCTGCGGGCACGAGAACGACGCATTGGCTGGGATCCGTCATGTGTCTCATCGCCTTCACCACGCCAGGAAGAAAAAGGGCCAGCGCATTACCTTCTCAACGGCTTTGCTCTGTCTGCACGCTCGCGGCGGTCGAAGCGGATCACGAGGAGACCCGCTTCGGTTCGCGCCATCATCAGGAAGGTGGTCCGCCGGTTCATAACCGTTTACTCAGCCGTGGTGGCGTCCTCAGGGGTGATACATTTCAGTGCAAGTCGAGTCAAACGATGAAAAAGCGTATAGCGTCACCGATTTCTCCACCTTTATGGAAACAAATAGTCAAAAGTGCGAGAATCGGGCGCAAAACGGTACGGCTTTCCAGCCTCAAAAAGTGCTAAACGTCGCCGGTAGTCCGCCAAGAAGGGAAAACTGGAATCCGCTTTCTTCAAGGATTCCTTGGCCAAGCGTGTCGCTTCCTTATAATCTCCGCATTCCGCACAGGCCATAGCTTGAAGCATCAGATAGCGAGGAGCCAGGTTTTCCGTTCGTTCACAACATCTAGCTGCCAGAGTCCGTGCCATCGGACCATCACGGAATTGCTCATCGGGACATGCTGCCAACAGATAGGCTTTCGCTCCCATTGCCCCAAGGGTATCGCGGCGGAGCGCGAGAGATTTATCGTAATCTTGCAAGGCGTCCTTATACTTTTTTTGCGTGAAGAACACTTGACCGCGATGCAAATAACTTCTCCGCCGAGGTTCCTGGCGAATTATCGATTCAGCCACCTGTAGTGCTTCCTCATGCCGATTACGCTCGATAAGGCAAGTGACTCTCATGCCCAGCAGATCCGGCCGGTTCGGTTGTTCTTTCATGAGTTGTTCGCTGATCTGAAATGCCATGTTGTATTTCCCTGTCTTAAAATAATAGTCACAAAATGCGCCCTTTACGGCAACGTCAGAGCGGTTAAGCCTGCGAGCCATCAGCAGATTCGGGAAAGCTTTCGTGGGGTTATCGAAGATGTCGAGGAAAACGGCCGCCCTCACAATAAAAGGGGTCGCCGCTTGCGGCGTGCCGCCGCCATAGGAAAGAGCAATACATTGATTAATATCTTTAAGCGCAGGCTTGACGTTATGTTCGCTCAAGTGGGCCAGACTGCGAGCTAGGTATCCCTGAGGCTCGTCTGGATCCAGCGCGATAGCCTTCTCAGCGAACTTCTTGCCGGAATCGATATCTCCGATGTCCGTCGAGCAGAGAGCCAGGCCCGCATAGCCGATTCCGGATGTCGGCTGAAGCTTTACGATTTTCTCGAAATCTGCACGAGCCTTGTCTTGCTGTCTAAGTATGCCATAGATTTGGCCACGAGAACGTAACGCGCGATAGTCATTTGGGTGGAGGTTCAGCGCCTCTGTCAGGTCGCGTATCGCGCCGTCAGCCTTTCCGTCGAAGTTCAGCGCTATGCCTCTTAAAAAATAGATCCGAAAAAGCTGATCTTCCTTCAACTTTGGCTTTTTGGCCAATGCCAGCGTGCATTCCTCGACCACTTTTTCCGGGTCGATGCTCGACCAATCGAGCGGATCTAATTCCAGTAACGCTTCAATTCCGATAGCGTCCGCCGCAACGAGGGACATGGGGTTCCAGGAGAACAAGTTGGCAATTACAACAGCGCATGCCAAAATCAGCGCCTGGAGAAGATCGTTTTTCCGGCTCCCCCTACTTCCAACCTCTGTAATGCGATTGAGCAAGCGGCTATTGCCCCGCCCCATTTTTCCAGAGAGACATCTCGTAGTTCGTAACATCATCTGGCTCATAATTTGAAACCTCCGTGTACGACGTTTTTACTGTTCATTATTCAACGTCAACTTTCGTGGACGGGCCCTCCCACAGGTGCCCCCCAAGGCCGGTACAATGGGACAGGAGCAGGACTCCATTCTTGGCGCCACTTGAACTCAGGGAAGATCATGAAGTTCCACTCAAGTTCAAAGTCCACACCAGGAACGAATCCCGCCTTCCCACCTGGTCCAACTTCCTCGCCTCCTTCGCTGGAAATTCTTGGCATGCAACCGAGAATGAAGGCTCCCGGTGGAAGTAGAGAAGGGGCAATCCCAGGAACATATCGTGGGTTGGGCGGAAACGACGGCTGCGAATGTCCGGTAATGCCCGGTAGGAACAATCCAGGTGGCAAAGCTCCGGGGAAAGGTAAAGGTGGAGGCTCCGGATACGGCGGAAACCGGACAGGCGGCAGCCCAAGTCTGGGGAAAAATTGATCCGGTGGCGAAGGCGGAACACCGGGTAATCCGAATGGAGAACGGGGAGGCATATAGCCTGAAGAAGGGGGAAGCATCGAAGGCATTGACTGAATAGCCGACCGTTCTAATCCGCTCGGATCCTCGAATTGAACGGGGTTATTCCCAACATAGCGATCCAAATTCGCATCCCCCGCCGCAAACCCCAGCGGATCTTGACTCAGCCATTCGCCCGTCGCGGGATTATACCACCTTCCGTTGAAACGATAGATGCCCAGGATAGAGTTCTGCTCTCCGCCTGCGTACATGATGCGCGGCGCATTGGCCGCATTCGTCTGACTCACGATGTTGCCATAGGGATCGTAGGTGATCGCATCCAGCGAAGTGCCGGTGGTATTGACCACCTGGCGGATCGAGTTGATATTGTCCGTCAGATACCACTGCGTCGCGCCGCTGGCACTCACTTGGCCATAGAACTGGCTCAACTCACGCGGGTCCGTCAAATAGCGTTGCGTCAACGTGCCGCTGCCGTTGAAATCCATGTACGGATTCGAGGCGTCGTACACCGTATACAACTGCTGCACGCCGTTGAGCAATACGCCGATGCGATTATTGTTCACATCGTAGGTAAACTTCTCGTCGTTCAACACCGTGCCACTACTGTTCTTGACTTGCACTTCCGTCAAGCGATTGCGGTAATCCCAACTGTAGTATGTCACCGTGCCGGTGGCAATCTCCGTCTGCGTCAGCGTGTTGCCTTCGTTGTCATACGTGTAGTTGTACACGCCATCGCTGGTCAACTCGTTGCCTGTGCCCGTCGTATAGCCCGGCATCGTCCGGTTGCCGTTGGCATCATACGTGTAACTCACCCCGTAAGTCGAACCATTCAGCGTACCCGAAGCGCTGGTCAACTGACCCGTCTTGTCATACCCATACGTCAGCGAACTGTTGATATCCTGATAGCTGGTCAAGCGGCTGGCCGCGTCGTAACCGTAGGTGTAATTGGCCAGCGTTGTGCTTTTGCTCGTGTCCGTGTGCGTGATGTTCGTCAAGCGATCGGCATTATCGTAGCTCAGGCTCGTCGCGATGGTGTCGCTACCGGCTGCGCCCGTGCGCGTGATGCCCGTCTGGCGGCTGGCCGCGTCATAACCGAATGTCACCCGCGCATCTTGCGTCATGCTCGTGGACAAAGCCAGGCTCGTCAGCCGTTGGTTGGCATCGTAACCGTAGCTGATGCTGCCACCCAAACTGTCGCTCATGCTCGTGCGGTCGCCGAAACTATCATAGCTGTAGTTCAGCGTCACTTGCGGCGTGCCTGCCACACCGCCACCGCTTACACTCGTCTCATTCCCCAAGCCATCGTAAGCATACGTGTACGACGAGAACGGATCGGACGCCGACGTCAATTCGCTGTTGGTGTTGTAAGCATACGTCGCCGTATAATTGCCCCCTACCCATGTCTCCGATGTCTCGCGGCCCGCCTGATCGTAACCAAACGTCGTCGTCCGCCCATCGCGATCCGTCATCGAGGTCAATTGATTGGCCGCATCGTAGCTGTAGGTCGTGGCATGACCCAATGGATCGGTCGTGCTTGTCAGACGGTTGGCCGTGTCGTAACCGTAGGTCGTCGTGTTGTTATCGGGGTCGGTGATCGATGTTTGATTGCCGGCCAGATCATACGTGTAAGTGGTCACGCCGCCGTTGGCGTCCGTTGCTGTCAACATCCGGCCCTGCGCATCGTAGGTGTACGTCGGATCGTTCAACGGATCGCGGACGCTCGCCAGGTTGCCGGCCGCGTCGTAGCCGTAGGTCGTCGTGTTGTTCAACGCATCCGTCACGCCCGTCACGCGATTCATCGTGTTGTAGGCGTAACTGGTCGTGTGACCCAACGGATCGGTTATGCTGGTCTGGTTGCCGACGGCATCGTAGCCGTAGGTGGTCGTGTTGTTCAAGGCGTCGGTCACGCCGGTGACGCGATGCAGGGCGTCCCGCTGGTAGACAATCGAATCGTCCGAAGTGCTGCCGCTGCTGATCGTCAGCGTGCCGCTGAAGGAACCGCTGACATTGACCCCATTAAAGGAACCGCTGACGCTATCGCCGCTGATGGTGCCGCTGACGGTGCCGCTGTAGCCGTTGAGACTGAACGTGCCGCTAAGGGTGTCGCCGCTGACGCTGCCGCTCATGTCGCCGGTAAAGCCGCCTGGATTGTTGGTGCCGTCGATGCTGCCGTAGTCACTAAAGTCAAAGCTGCTGCTGCTGATCGGACCCCTAAAAGTGGCATACTCAATCGTGTCGCCGGATTGAGAACCGCCGCTGATCGAGCCGCTCATGCTGCCGCTGGCCGAGCCGGAGAAGGCGTTGTCCAAGGTGATGGAGGAGGGGCACTCGCACGCCGCGCGGTCGATGATCTCCCAAGAGAGGAGGATGCCGTTGGCGTTCAACTGCTTGATGCTGACTACCGCGCCGCGTAAGTCGTAGGCATACAGCGTCTGATTGCCCAGCGGGTCGGTCATGCTCGTTTGTTCGCCGGCCGCGTCGTAGCCATAGGTCGTCTGCTCGTTGGCCGCATCGGTCACGCTGGTCAACTGGTTGGCCGCATCGTAGCCGTAGGTGGTGACATGGGCCAACGCATCGGTCATGCTGGTCTGATTGCCGGCCGCGTCGTAGCCGTAGGTGGTCTGATGCAGCAACGCATCCGTCACGCTGGTTAGCTCATTCACCGCGTTGTAGCCGCTGGTGGTTGTGTGGTCCAGCGGATCGGTGACGGAGGTTTGGTTGCCTACGTTATCGTAGGTGTACGTATACGTCGAGAACACGCTGGCGCTGTCGGGCAGCGTTGCGCCGGTCGTGCGGCCCATGTTGTCGAAGGCGAACGTGCTGACGAAACCGCGTGCATCCGTCGTGCCCGTCTGGTTGCTGGCGCTGTCGTAGGCATAGGTGGTGACGCCGCTCAGCGCGTTGGTGGTACCAGTCAGACGATTGAGAGAATCGTAAGCGTAGGTGGTTGTGTTGCTGTTGGGGTCGGTCGTGCTGGTGAGCAAGCCGGCGCTATTGTAGGCGTAGGTGGTGATGTCGTTGAGGGCGTCGGTCAGTTGCGTCAGGTCGCCCGTGCTGTTGTAGCCGTAGGTGGTGGCGTTGTTTTCCTGGTCGGTGTACTGCGTCACCTCGCCGAAACTGTTGTAACTGTACTGCTGCGTGGTGTCGTCGGGTGCTACCTCTTTGGTGGTGTTGCCCTGGCTGTCGAAGAAATCGCGTGTGCGGCGACCGAGTTGGTCGGCGGACAGGTAGGCCAGACCGTTGGCATCGCGGTAGATCAAGCTGGTATTGCCCAGCGGATCGCTGTCGGCTGTGTCCAATCCGAAACCCAGCCAGTCGAGTCCGGTCATCCATACCTGATCGTTGGCGTCGGTGTATTGCGCTTGATCGCCCGTGGCGCGCAGCACGGCCGTGGCGGGATTGCTGCTCGTGCCGCTGCCCGACGCGGCCAAGCCGTTCATCTGCTCGGCCGTCAGTGCCTCCGTCGTGTTGTCCGCTTGCGTGACGGTGGCGACGCGGCCGGCGAAGTTGTAGGCGAACGTGGTGGCGTTGTTGTTGGGATCGGTCAGCGTGGTCAAGTCGTTGGCACCGTCATAGCCATATTGCCATTCGTCGTTGGCCGGATCGGTGATGGAGGTCAACTGACTGCCGGTGTAGACCAGCGTGGCCGTGCGGTTGGCCGGGTCGGTGATGGTGGACAATTGCCCCGAACCGTTGTAGGCCAACGTCGTCGCCTGGCCGTTCATGTCCGTGATGCTCGTCAGCAAACCGCTGGTGTAGCCGAATGTCGTGGTATTACCATCGCGATCGACGCTGGAGGTTTGCTGGCCGGAGGTGTTGAAGTTGATAGCCGTGCCATCGGTCAGCGTGCGCGTGTAAGTGCCGTCGGGGTTTTGCACCAGCGTGGAGAAGTCGCCGGCCGGATGGGTGAACGAACCGCCGCTGCCGGCGAAGAACAGGCTGGTGCCGTCGGGGTTGACCAGCATGACGCCGCCGGAGACGGACACCAATTGCTCGACATTATCCAGCGACCAGCCGGCGCCGAAGGGGCTGTTGGCTTGGTTGACAAGATCCACGTTGCCGCTGGAGGTGGTGGGCGTCGAGCCGTTGGTGACGGTGATCGACCAGGCGTAACGGCCGGTACTCAGGCTGGTGGCATCGCCTTGCAGGGCGATTTGCACCCAATCGCCGGGATTCAGGCTCGACGTGTCGTAATAGACCACGGAACCGGCCGTGCCGTCCAGCGTCAACTGCGCCGTGATGGTCGCGGGCACCGACTGGCCGATGGGTAATTGATATTCGGCCAGGAAGATCGGCTGAGCGTTGGCGGTGGTCGAGTTGTAATCGAGACTTAGCGGAGCGACATTGGGGTTATAAGACGGCATGGCGAACGACGTTTGCACGGAACCATCGGCCAGTCCGAGGCTGGCATAGGGACCACCAGGCTGCGTGGCCTGCTGGCCGGTCAGCTGGTCGGGGGTGATGACGCTGGGCCAAGTGCTGCTCGACGTGGGCCGACTGCTGGAGTAGGCGGGCGAGTCGGTGCCGGCGACGAGATACGTCATGGTCTGGGAGAGTTGGCTACCGCTCGTCGTCTCGGTGACGGTGATGGTGTCGGTGCGAGCGGCTCCGGTGAAGCTGGCCCAGGTGCCTTGCAGGTCGGCCGTGGTCTGGCCGCTGATATTGGTGAGGTCCGGTGCCTGGCTGGTATCCCAGGTATAGCTGACGACGGAACCACCCGCCACCTGCGCTTGCAGGTTTTCGCCCCAGGTGGAGAAGCTGTTGAGGGTAGTATTGGCGGGCAGCGTTTCGCCGGTGTTGGCATCGAGTACGTACAGCGGATCGCCGCCGGTCGAGTGCGGGCGCGGCGGATGTTGGGGATGCGGCGGATGTTCGGGATGTGAAGGTTGCGTCTGTGTCGGATGAGCCGTCGCGCTCGGGGACGAAGTGGCGAGGGGTGCCAACAACGCGGCGTTGCTGGGATGGCTGACGGGCGAGACGGCCGACCCACCGGAGACGGCCGTCCCACCTGTCGTTGGTGTGAGAGCGCTGCCGACCATGCCCAGATAGGTACTCAGCCATTGGTTGGCGTTGGTAGTGGCGTTGCCGCCACCGGCACCAACAGGCGAACCGCCGCCGCCACCCGCATTGGGCGTGGACGCGCCGCCCACCGCCGCGCCGCCGCCGCCGCCCGCCCGCGCTTGCGGGTTCGGCGCGGTATTGCTCGCTTGCTGGCGCGGTGAGTTCGCTGCTTCCCGGCTCGGCGGTTGGCTGAACAAGTCCTCCGGCGTTGGCGTGTCGTCGTTGGTATGGACCTGCTGGACGAAGGATGGTTCCTCTGGCGGCGTCGCCTTCGTGGAGACGGAACTGTCCTCCGTCTTGGTCGATGGCGGTGAGGGAATAAGCTGGATGGACGCGCCGGACATCAAAGCGGCTACGGTGGGAGCTAGTCGATAATCGCCGGCGCTGGAACGCATGCCGTTGTTAAATTGGGAAATATGTGGGGGGGCGCAGTCTCGGCCAACGTGCCGCCAGCGAGAGACGTGGGCGAAAAGCGATCTTCGAGGGACTCCAGAGCTGGCTTGCCGTGGCGCACCACAGGCTGACGGCGTGGCGTGAAACGCGCGAGCCACCAAGGGCGGACCCAGGAGAAGACACGAGGCGACGGTGACTGATCGGCCATGATCCAGCCCTCAAAGGTGCGAAGCAAGGATGCATCGGGCGGCGAAGCGGAAGGCGAAAGCCAGGCGCTAAGATGTAAGATTGAGGAAGAGTTTACCATCGAATCCAGGAAGTGCAATCGCAGTAAAGTGACAAGTTCGTAACACTCGAAATCGGTCAGAGAGTTTGACGAGAAACATTTTTGGCGTGAACCAGCGCCGTGGGCCGCGCGTCTATCAAACAGTGATTTGGCCCGTTCGTCTAGCGGGAACAGGACACCAGTTTCTCAAGCTGGAAAGAGGGGTTCAATTCCCCTACGGGCTGCTGAAGGTGCTTTGGTGTAGCGGCTCTGCACGATGCCCTGTCGAGGCATAGGTACGGGATCGACCCCCGTAAGCACCGCTTGGGAAGGCAGCCGGATACGGTTGGCCGGGCCGCACCGCTAATGCGTGCCCCCTCACGGGGATGAGGGTTCGACTCCCTCGCCTTCCGCTCGCGCTCCCATCTCGTCTTTCCAAACTCCTTCCGCCAGCGCCGGCGATGGGATGGTCGGCTATCATATCCTCCATCTGGCGGCGATGGATGATCTTTTCGGATCGACGAGGAGTTGTCCCATGAAACGACGATTGCATCTTGTTATCCGCGTGTTGGCGATCGGCCTGGCGTGTGTGATACCGGCTCGCGCTCATGCGGCCGACGCGGGAGCGACGAAGCTGCTGGCCGACGCCCGCGCCGCGCGCGGCCTCTATCACGACTTCCCCGGCTTTAGCGCCGACATCGAGATTAACCGCGAGGGCAAGGTTGCGCGCGGTCAAGTCGAGGTCAGCGGCAAGGGCGAGGTGACGCTCAAGCTAGATGACGCCGACGCCAAGAAATGGGCCAAGCATACGCTCGGTTCCATCATCGGCCATCGTCTCAGCAACGGCGCGGCCGGCGGCGAAGAGACGCCGTGCGCCTTCGTCGATGACGACGCGCATCATCCGCTCGGTCGAGCCATTCGCGTACTCAATGACGAATTCCATTCGAGTTATCGCATCCGTGATCGTCAGGTCATCGTCGTCAATCGCAGCGTGCCCGGCGCACGTTTCACCATCACTGTGATGGAGAACATCGTCACGAAAGAGAAGAAGTTCTTGCCGGCCTGCTATGTGGTCAATACCTGGGATGCGAAGACCGATGCCTTGACCAGTTCCGAAACCCATCATCAGAGCTGGCAGCGCATCGGCGCTTTCGATTTGCCGAAAGACACACTCACCGTCAAGGCGATGGCCGGCAAATTGGAGTCGCGCAGTATCAAGTTATCGAATGTCCATTTGAAGTAAGCATATCTCTTACCAGCCCGCAGCGCGAACAAGGGGATTCCCTTGCTCGCGCTGCGGGCTGGTAAGACAGTCATTCCGCCGAACTGTTGACTGCGCCGGTCTGGCCCATGAGGTAGCCGCGCAGGTCGCAGAAGATTTGCGTGCAGACGTTGCGCCAGGCCATACTCGCGTTGAGATCGGTGCCGGGCGAACGGAAGATAACCGTGATGCGCAGCTGATTTTCGCGGCTGGGATCGGCGTGATCCAGGCGCAACTCCATATCGATGAGATTGGAGCGCCAGCCAAGCCCCAACCACGAGAGACCCTGACGCGGCGCGGAATATACGCTGCCCTTGCCGCCGACGCGGACATGAATGCGGCCAGGCACGCTCTCGACCATCTCGCCGCCGACATCGTGGATGAAGCCGCGCAGCTTGTAGGTGGCGATACGCTCCGGCATCCACGCCTCCAAGTGATGAATCACCGCGAACGGATCGTGCGTTTCGTTGTCGCTCGACGCGCTGATGGGCGTGGCGGACGAGATCGGTACGGATACGGTGTGGTCGAGGTGCGGCGAGCGCGACTCCGCAGCAGGACGAATCGGAGTTCTGGCGGTGCCGTTGGGGTTGCGTGGGGCCGTTGTCTCGGCCATCGAGGACCGCAGCCGAGACGACGGCTCAACGACCGAGGCCGCGGGAGGAGGAACGAAATCGCGTGTCAGACCGGTCTCATACAGTTCGGCCAACTCGCGGGCGCTGCGCGGCCGGCCGTCCGGCGTTTTGGCCAGACACATTTGCACGACCTGCTCGACGCCGGGCGGTACTTCGACCTCGGCGGCCATGAACGAGAAGGGCGGCGGCTCCTCGGTGACGTGAGCCAACAGCAAGTCCATCGTCGATCGACCGGCGAACGGCAGCCGGCCCGTTAGCAGTTCGTAGAGAATAACGCCGACGCTGTACAAATCGCCGCGCCCGTCCATCTCGTCGCCGCGCGCCTGCTCCGGACACATGTAACCCGGCGTGCCGACGGCGAACTCGGTGTGCGTTTGCGTGATCTTGGCCATCTGATCCGGCGTCAGCAGCTTGGCGAGGCCGAAGTCCATGACCTTGAGCAGTTCATACGGCGTATCCGGATCGACGATCATCAGGTTGGCGGGCTTGAGATCGCGATGGATGATGCCGATGGCGTGGGCGGCTTGCAGCACTTCGCAAACCTGATACAGCAGCCGGCCGACGCGCGCGGCCGAGAGCCGGCCGTTGGATTGCAGCATCTGATCGAGCGTGATGCCGCGAATGTATTCCATGACGATGCACGGTCCCTGCGGATCGTTGAGGGAAGCATCGTAAAGGGTGACGGCGTAGGGATGCTGAAAGCGCGCCATGAGGAGCGTTTCGCGCGCGAAACGCTCGCGGAATTTGGGATCGGCGGCAATATGGTCGTGCATGACCTTGACCACCACTTGCCGCCCGAGGTCGAGTTGACGAGCCAGGTAAACCCGACCCATCCCCCCTTCGCCGAGCAGGCGAATGGTTTCATACCGCCCCATGAAAACGCGGCCGAGCATGGAGTATCTTCCGCTGATCCCGAGGAGTGGGAATCTCTGTCTGTTGCAAGTGTAGGTCACAAAATCAATGCAGAATGCAGAATGCAGAATGAAGAATGAAAAAAAACGATCTTTCATTCTTCATTCTGCATTCTGCATTCTGCATTCAAGAAGACTCGGCGCCCCTCAATGCGCAGTCGGCCTTGTGCAAACCAGCGAATCGCTTCGGGATATGCCTCGCATTCGGCCGCGAAGACCCGCGCCGCCAGACTCTCGGGGGTGTCGTCGTCGAGAACCGGCACGACACGCTGCGACACGATGGGACCGCGATCGTATTCATTGTCGGCGAAATGAACCGTGCAGCCGGATACCTTGACGCCCATCTCCAGGGCGGCGCGATGGACCGCCAAGCCATGAAAACCCTTGCCACAAAAAGCCGGAATGAGCGCGGGATGAATGTTCAGAACGCGGTTGAGAAAATCATCGGGGATGTGCAGCAGTTGGAGGAATCCGGCCAGGCAGACGAGATCGACCTCAGCCTGCCGGCAGTGCGCGAAGAGACGCGCGCTGAAGTCCTCGCGCGAGGTACACGCCTTGCGATCGACGACGAAGGCGGGAATGTTGGCTTGCCGGGCACGGGTCAGGCCAAAAGCGTCCGTCTTGTTCGAGACGACGCAGGCGATTTCCGCGGACAGCATACCGCCGGCGATGCGATCGAGGAGGTTTTGCAAAGTTGTGCCGCCGCCACTGAGCAGGACGGCCAAACGGATCGGCTGGTGCATAACGGGCCTCCTCGCTGGGACGGCGATGCTATCGGGCGTTCTTCGCCCGTGATAGCATAAGAGTCGCTCTGTAAATGGCGAGCCGAGATGCGGCGAAGGAGGGACGAATGGCACTCTTCAACTGGTGGAATCGAGAGCAGCCAACCTTTCACGATCGTGCCTTCCAGCGCGCCAATTTGCCGCTGTGGGATACACGTTGGCAAGCGCTCTCGGTCGCGGCACGGAAAAATTTCCTCGACAACATCAAGGCCACGCGCACGAATACCCGAAATCGTATGGAGCAGCCGCCGGTTTCCGCCGAGCGTTTTCTCCCTGCCGCCCTGGATGAACTGGTTTCCGCGGGCTTCATAACGGTTCGTGAACCCATCGGTCGCGAGAAGGCCCGCCAGGTGACGCTGGTGAAAGATGCCGTGGATTTCGTCGAACGGCTGCGCGCCCTGCGCCGCTATCATCTGCTGGACGCCCAGCAACCGAGCGAGTTTACGAAGTATATCAATTACTGCTTCATCAAGTATGAACTAGCTAACGAAATCAATCGCATCTTGCAAAAGGCTGGTCTCCATCCCCACACGCTCTACGGCGATGTGTATGAACTATATGTGACGCGCCGCCGCTGGCCGGGTTGGGTGGCGGAGTATCTGGACGATTCGCTGGCCGAGTCGATCTTGAATGCGATCGAGCAAGCGGGCGGCCGGCTGCCGTTGTTGGAAGTGGCTCGCCGACTGCCCCAGCACAAACCGGCCGATGTGCGAGCCATGCTGGAGAAGCTCATTACGCGGCTGGTTTTGTTCGAGGATCTCGATCCCCAGACGTATGAGATTCAGGTGGGTCTGCTGCCGTCGGTACGAGCCGATCGCGAACAAGCAAGCAAGCCGCGGCAACGGTCGCCTTTGCAGCCGTGTCCTCAACCCCTGGAGCCGGGGCCGGAGGGCGGCACCGACATCCCGGACCTTCGCGCCGTGCTGCTGGAGTTGGCCGGTGGCCGCGCTCGTTTGCGTCAAGATCGCAGCCTGTTTCAGAAGGAAACCGAGCGCTTCGAGTCCATTCTGGAACCGCTGCCCGGCTGGTTGACGCAGATGTACAATCTCACGCCGGATCGCCGCCTGGATATCGCCCTGCACTGGGCCAAACGATTGCAGATGACGCACGAAACGAAGGAGGGCGACCATGTCTGGCTCGATCTGAGCGAAGGCGGCCGGCACTGGCTGGCGCGGCGAAGCGAGCAGCAATATGCCTTCATTTACGAATCGTTGCGTGGCGCGGAACGGCCAACGGATTCCTACCATTATTGGAGTCACGATTACGATGATGGCTGGTTTCTCGGCGGCCCCATAACGGCTGTTCCCAGGAAAAGCGGCCGGCGCAACGCCGATGAGTTCATGACACCGCTAACGTCTTCCCAGCGACAGCCGCTGCGCGAAGCGTTGCACGCCGCCTTCCACGAACTGCCGGTCGGCGTCTTTCATCGCCTGGATAACTTCGTGGCTCATGCTAGTTTCGGCCCACACAATCCGCTGTTGTTGGGACGAAAGCCCGAGGAGGTTCAGGTGCGTATGTCCGGCCGTTTCCTGGCCCCGCTGGAGGAGCAACTGCATGAGGCAGCCCGCCATCTGTTCGGTCAACTCGTGAGCAATCGTCTCGTGTCGCTGGGGTGTCTGCAAGCCGGTCGGGACGCCGACGGAGAGCTATTGATCGCTCGCCAACCGCGACTGGATGCCTATTTCGGCGACGAACCCGCGGAAGCGCCGGACACCGTGCCCAGCGTCACGCGTGTCGTCGTGCAGCCGGATTTCAGCGTCATCGTCATCGGCATGGACCTTTCGCCGGTGGCAGAACTGGCTCCCTTCTGCGAGCGTGTCAAGGAGCGTAGCGGCGCCGGCGCGGCGACGTTCCGCATCACGCGCGCCTCGATCGTCCGGGCGGTGACAGCCGGCCTATCGGGCGCGGAGATTCTCGATCGCTTGCAGCGTCATTCGAGTACGCCGTTGCCGGCAAACGTGACCCACGAGATACGCGAGTGGTCCAACTGGGTACGTTCCGTGACGACGGAACCCGTGATGCTATTCCGTTGTCCCGACGCGGCCGCCGCCGATCGCGTCATCGCCGCTCTGGGCCGCCGCGCCGAAAAGCTCAACGAGACAACCGTGGCTCTCTCCAATGTATCGCCAGGCGATGCCGACCGTCGCAAATTGTTGGAACAAGGGATTATCGTCCGGCGAGCAGAGACAGTGAAACCATCGAAGGAGGACACCAAGAAGCGCCGGCGACGCTAAAACCTGAAAGCGTCAAATCTCAAACAATCGGAAAAACCTTGAAGCTTTGCCCGGCGCGAGGGCGATGAATGGACAGAAGCACGGAGCCTACCTTCTCTCCATCTCCCGCCCGTCCTTGCCGCGGCCGCGCTGATGCGCTTGCTGAGCGTAGGGACCGGCCATCCCTAGTAGGAACGCGCACATGCAAGGTCTTGTTGCCCGGCTCTGGCGCCCCGTGGCGGCGGCCGCTCTCGTTCATCTGCTGTTTTTGACCGTGTACCTGGCCAAACACCACGGCGATCCCTCCGTACTGGTGTGCGCCGGAGCGCAGCGCATCGGCTTCCCTCCCTACGAGTGCATAACGCAAACCGTTGGCCCCTCCGGCCATGATGGGCAATTTTATTACAGTCTGGCGCGTGCGCCCTGGCGCTCGCATGGCCCGGACATCGACCTACCGGCAGGACGGCATCTGCGCATTTTCTACCCGGCTCTTTGTTGGCTGACGAGCGCGGGCGATCCGCACTTGCTGTTCTACGTCATGCCGGCCATCAACTTCCTCGCCATCGTGAGTTTGGCCGCGCTGGGTGCATGGCTGGCCGTGCGGCAGGGTCGCAGTCCGTGGTGGGGATTCGTTCTTCCTCTTGGGGCGAACCTCGGCCTATCGCTGTTGCACAATTTCACCGACATCGTCTCCACGGTGGCCGTGTTCGCCTTGTTGGCTGCCTGGCTCAGCGGCGGTCGCTGGTACTGGATCGCCCTGGCCGCCCTGTTGGCGATTTTCAGCCGCGAGCAGAATCTAGCCGTGGTGGGTTTGGTCGCTCTGGCCGCGCCGTTCCGTGGTCGTCTGCGCACGGCCGGAGCGATCGCCGGCGTGCTGGCGCTGTGGGTGGGATGGGTTTGCCTGTTGCGTTTGTGGTATGGCTGCTGGCCGTTCATCACCGATTCGGGCCAATTTGAAGCACCGTTCGCCGGCATGTGGTATCGCTGGAGTCATCTCGGCGGCAACCAGGGATTTTCGCGGCGTCTGGCAATCATCCACGCGGCCAGCATGATCCACTTGCTGTTCCTGCTGGGCGTGGCCTTCGTCCTGGCATGGCGGCAGCGCAATCGTGTGTTGGCCTTGGCAATGCTCGGCGGCGTGGCCCTGGCCGTTCTCGCCGGCCACAACATCTACATGGATTTCTGGAGCTACAACCGTGTGTTTGTGTGGGTGCCGTTGGGTATCTGGCTGGGCAGCTTGCAAACCGGACAAACATGGTCGCTTTATTGTCTCGCGCCCGGTTTTCTCTGGTCCAGCGTCGCCGCGCTGAATTACGTTTGAGTGCGCACCGCGCATGATCGTCTTGAAGTTGGCGATCAGCGGAGAAATGGCGACGGCCTACGCAAACACCGCAACGATGCAAGAACGCCGCTGTTCCTGTAGCCGCTACTCGCAGGCGGGGCTGTAGATCGAGAATATCGACATACGGATTTGAATAGAAATTGTTTGTGTAGAGCGTCACCATTTCCCACCTCCATTTTCCACCCGAGACAATACCTTTTACCAATTTTACAAAGAATAGTGTCTCAGATACTTGCACCAACCGATTATATGACAAGACCGGGAAAACTCTCAGAACCCATGAGAGAAAGGAAGTTTCCATGCGTCCAGCAAGGTGCCTGCTAATAGGCGTACTCTGCTTAGCCGGATGCACCCACGTCCAACTCCAACGGAGTACGGTGAATCAGGCGAGTACGATGACTGACCTCCAGTACCAGGAAGTACTCGACAACATCGCCATGTTCATCGACAATCCTTATGCCTTACCCTGGCATGTGACGCCGATCTACGGCAACGTGCAGGTACAGGATAGCGGACAAATCGCTCCGGGACTCACCTTCGTGCCCACAGGCAGAGCTCTCAATCCGTTTGCGCTCCAATTCCAAGGCTCAAGGCAACTCCAAGAATCGTGGACAGTCACGCCGGCTGTATATAATATCAAAAAGTATAACTATGGCTATGGTGGCATAAATGGTGAAAACGAATGGACTGGGCCGGTGCTGGTCTTGGATGACGTGCGCCATGCCTACCAGGTGGTAGTAGGGGCAAAACCGGCGGAAAAGTGTCTTGAGACGTACTATCGCCTCGGGCCAGGCTGGTATCATGTTGGTAAGAAAAAAGAGGTGCCCAAAGATGCTTGTTATGTCGGCCGCCACTGCGGAACCTATGTTTGGGTGACGAGGGAGGGACTTCAAGGGCTGGGAGACACCGCCGTAGCCATCCTTGAATTGACCGCGATCAAAATCAACGGGTCAGCAGGCGCATATGGCGCTCCATATGGGGCGGCAGGCTCCCCTCCCTCCGGGCTCGTTGCACCAATCGCCCCTGCTGTGGTACCTCCGCCGGCCATTCCGAGGAGATAATACTTCTACTGGGGGAAAATGGTGACGCTCTCTGTAAAGGGATGTGAAAAATGAAAACATGGTGGAAAAATGGTGACGCTCTCCGGAAAAATGGTGACGCTCTCCGGGAAAAATGGTGACGCTCTCCGTAAACGGATATAGTCGTTCGGTTTGCAAAGGATCTCTCGCATGTTGGGCCAAGATCCCGCTCGGCAAGCGGGATCTACCTCATACGGTTACAGTTACAGGTTGTGTTTTACTCTTCACCCCGCACCGCGCGCACAAACGCCTCAAAGTTGGCGACCGGCGTGGCGCGATCGACGCCGTGACTGAGATTGACAATGTGCCGCCGCCCGCCGCCCGCCATCACACAAGCGCGCGTTGCCGCCGTCACCTGCTCCGGCGTGCCCGAACGCAAAATCTCCTCATCGACGTTGCCCTGAAAGATCAGCTGCGGATACTCGCGCCGCGCCGCCGCTAGATCGTGACACACGCCCAGCGAAATCACGTCCGCGCCCGACGACGCCATCAGCGGCAGATACGGCCCTTCCTTGACGAACAGGATACGCGGCACTCCGCTCGCCGCTCGAAAAATCGCTTCATGATGAGGCTGCGCCCACGTCTGGTATTCCTCACGCTCCAGCAAGCCGGCCCATGAATCGAAGAGTTGATAGACATCGGCTCCATCGTCGATCAGCGTGCGCAGAAAATGGATGGTCGCCGTCGTTAGGCGCTCCAGCAGCGCGTCCCACACGCGCGGCTGTTCTGCGGCGAAGCGGCGCGTGGCGGCGATGTCCTTGCCGGTGCCGATGCTGTACGTCGCCACCGTGAACGGCGCTCCGGCGAAAACCAACACCGGTAATTCGCCGCGCAGTTCCTCACGAACCAGACGTAGCAGATCGCGTATGTGCTGAAAGCGCCGCGGATCGGGCTGCGCTTCCAGACGTTCGACATCGGCCAGCGTCCGAATGGGATGATCGGGCACCGGGCCTTGCGACGGCTGGAGTACGAACGACTGCCCCATTGCCACCGGCAGCGTCGTAATGTCGTAAAAGAGGATGATGCCATCGACGCCGAAACGGCGCGGCAGCAGCGACGCTTTCGCGCTCAGTTCGACGTTCTCGGAGAATTCGTAGAACGACAAGCCCTGGCGAACGCGATTGAATTCGGGATCCCAGCGCCCGGCCTGACGCATGGCCCAGACGGGCGGCCGTTCGACCGCTTCGCCGCGCGCGGCACGGACGAGCAGATGGTTGGCGGGCGAGACAGAGGACAGATCGTTCGGCATCGTATATTCCTTCGCATCGGACGGAGCACCGCCCCCCATTCTATCGCAAAGCGCGAGACGCGGAGTGGGCTGGTCACGAGGCTCGCGGTTCGCTTATGATATGCCGCAAACCGCGAATGGGAGATGAGGACGAGGACATGACCACGTTCGTAATCGAATCCGACCAGGTAAGCGTTCCCGAGGAAGTGAAGGATCTGGCCTCGTTTCGTCGCTGGGCGGATAGTGAGGATTTCCCGGAGACCGGCCGCATCTGCTATCTGGATCGGGAGGTCTGGGTTGATATGAGCCGCGAACAGCTCTTCACTCACCTGGCGGTCAAGAACGAGTTTAACATCGTGCTGGGAGCGATGGTAAAGAACGACCGCCTGGGTCTATATTTTCCAGATGGGATACGGCTAAGCAACGTCGATGCGAATATCGCCGTCGTTCCGGATGCCGTCTTCGCCTCGCATGCCGCGCGTGCGGATCGCGTTCGCTTGCTCGAAGGCAAGAAAGGCGGTTACGTCGAAATGGAAGGCTCGCCTGATATGATACTGGAAGTAGTGAGCGATAGTTCGGTGCGCAAAGACATGCAGCGGCTGCGCCAGGATTACTGGACGGCTGGCATCCGCGAATACTGGTTAGTTGATGCTCGACCGGAGCCGTTGCTATTCGATATCCTCCGTCATTCCTCAAAAGGGTATCGGGGAACGCCGAAAAAGGAGGGCTGGATAAAGTCAGCCGTGTTTGGCAAATCGTTCCGTCTATCGCGGCGCACGAACGAGTTCGGCGATCCCGAATACACCTTGGAAGTACGTTGACCTTATTCCTCATCATCAAAGTTATCTGGTAGGGACAACCATGCGTGTTTTGAATCACCTGTTTGTGAACAATCGAGCGTGGGCTGGCGCGATCACCGAAAAAGATGCCGATTTTTTCACGACATTATCCCGCCAGCAGGCACCGCAATATCTGTGGATTGGCTGCTCGGATAGCCGAATACCGGCCAATCAGGTCGTTGGTTTATTGCCCGGAGAAATGTTCGTTCATCGCAATATCGCCAATGTGGTAGTCCACACCGACTTGAACTGTCTCTCCACCATTCACTATGCAGTGGAGGCGTTGCGGGTTGGACACATTATTGTCTGCGGGCATTACGGCTGCGGTGGAGTATTGGCGGCCCTGCGCGACGATAAGTTAGGGCTAATCGACAATTGGTTGCGACACGTTCAAGACGTGCGAAGTAAGCACCGGACACAGTTGGATGCCTTGCCGACCGAAGCGCTGCGACACGACCGTTTGTGTGAGCTTAACGTCATCGAACAAGTGGTCAATGTCAGCCAAACAACGGTTGTCCGTGATGCCTGGGCGCGCGGACAAAGCCTGTCGGTTCACGGTTGGATTTATGCCCTACGCGATGGCTTATTGCGCGATTTGAGCATGTGTGTGACGAATGAGCGCGAATTGGCGGATTGTTACGAAACGGCGAAAACGAAGTCCGCCGTCTCCTGATGCGCCATGCGACGGACGCGAGGAAGGATCGACGAGGCCAAGGGCAGTCCGGCGGATAATTTCTGCTCAACAAGGAGGTGAATTATGCGGTTGATTTCTTTACCGCGTCTGGTGTTCATTGCAGTATTTTTATTCGTGTGTGGCTGCTCCTCCAGCAATAAGGGGCAGATTGAAGGAACGAAATGGACCTCGCAGGCCGCAGCCGACGCCACGCAGCTGGAATTCAATGCGAATCACAAACTGGTTTTGAAACGCGGCGCGAAAATCCACAAAGGAACTTACTCGCTGGGGATGGGGCCGACCGTTACGTTTACTTTTGAAGACGACTATGAAGGACGGAAAATCCATGCGGAAAAAGTCGTCATCAATGGCGATCAGTTGACCATGACCAATCCCAACGGCTCCCAGACGACGTTTCAAAAAACCAACTAGCCGTCATCAACCGCTTGCGGCGTAGCGTTCTCCGGCGCTACGCCGCAAGCGGCTTGCCAACATCCGCACACGTCCGCCGCACATTTCTTCGCGATTATTTCAAGTCCACCAATCTTCCCAGCCGAAAAATACAGCACAATCCGACTTCGGAGGCCGCCCCTCCGCATACCTTTTTGCCATAGCCGGCTGAACCCGCCGAGGAAGCAGTTCCAATGGACGCTTTTTTTGCGCGCTATTTCCCCCACGATGGCGACGCCGCCGAAGGGTATCATGAGGCGATTCGGACCGCCCTGCCCGACACGCGCCGGCTCCTCGATCTGGGTTGTGGCGACAACACCGACCTCGCCGTCTATCGCGGCGGAAACCGCGAAGTATGGGGCGTCGATTTCCAGGCTCATCCTCAATTGGCGAATCGTGCCTGGTTTCGCCCTCTCGAAGCGAACGGCCGGGTGCCGTTTCCGGACGGCTACTTTGATACTATTGCTTCGCGCTGGGTACTGGAACACGTCGAAACCCCGCAGCGTTTTCTGGATGAGGTAAGGCGTCTGCTGCGGCCCGGTGGATCGTTCATCGCCCTGACGGTCAACGCCAGCCATTACGTTTCCTGGCTCAGCCGTCTGACCGATCTGTTGCCACACACGGCAAAGCAATGGCTGGTTCAACGTCTGTATGCTCGGCCCATTCACGATACATTTCCGACCTGTTATCGCCTCAATACGCGCGCCGGCTTACGGCGACAGGCTCTGCGAACCGGCCTGCATCTAACGGCCGTCGCCCGCTTCGCCAACCCCGACTACTTCTCTTTTTCTCCTCTGCTGCGGCGTGGAGCCGTGCTGACCGATTGGCTCCTGGAACAAGCCGGCACGGACCTGGGACGACTTTACATGGTTGTCACCCTGCACAAGCCCGCCGCGCCGGTGACACGCCGCAATGATCGTCGGATCGCGGCCTAGCCGGGAATTCTCCACCGGCGTGCCAAACTATCCGAATAATCCGCGCATGCCGAACATTCTTGACCTATGCTTTGCGCAGCTTGTTCGCCCTATCCTGGCATCCGAGGAGATTGTCTTCATGCACGCCATACCTTGGCCTCTGTTCGGTGTGGTCGCCGTCCTGCTCATTGTGGCCATCTATTTCGTATGGGGCCGCAAACTCGGCAAGTCGTAGGGCGGGCCATCCACGCCGCGCCTACAATGAGGAACGCAGTGAGCAGGGGCGTGATTCCATTCGGAATCACCATCCGTCACCCTGCTGCTGTTTCCCTCAGCCGTGGCGAGCCATGAACGGCATCTATCTCGACAACAACGCCAGCACCCCTCTGTTGCCTGCGGTGTGGGATGCCATGCGTCCGTATCTCACCGAGGTATTCGGCAATCCCGCCAGCGCGCATTCCATTGGCCGCCGCGCCCGCCGTGCCCTGGAAGACGCCCGCGAAGCCGTGGCCGCGCATCTCGGCGCGCATGCCGACGAAGTCCTCTTCACCAGCGGCGCGACCGAGGCCAACAACCTCGCGCTGTTCGGTCTCTCCGACGATCCTCCCGCGCACCTGCTCGCCAGCCCTATCGAGCATCCGTCCGTTATCGAGCCGCTGCGCCGCCTCGCCGAAAGCGGCTTCGCTCTCGATCATTTACCTGTCGATGTCCACGGCCATATCGTTGCCGATACGCTGCCCAATGCCCTTCTCCCCGACACGCGCCTCGTCGCCGTTATGCTGGCCAACCATGAGATGGGCGCGGTGCAGCCTATCCGCCGGCTGACCGAAATCCTCGATGGCCGCGCCCTATTTCACTGCGATGCGGTACAGGCGGCCGGCAAGATCCCCGTGCATTTCCATGACCTCAGCGTCGATACGCTGACAATCAGCGCGCACAAATTCCACGGACCCAAGGGCGTGGGCGCGCTTCTGGTGCGCCGGAGTGTGAAACTGCGGCCACGAACGTGGGGAGGACATCAGCAACAAGGCCGGCGACCCGGCACGGAGCCGGTCGCCCTAGCGGTCGGCCTGGCCTGTGCTCTCGATCATGCCTGCCGTGAGATGACCGATCGCCTGATCCATGTCCGCCAACTCCGCGAGCGCTTTCTGAATCACCTGCGCACCCATGCCGCGCCTCTTGTCCTCAATGGCCCGGAGGATGGGATACCACATACGCTCAATGTGTCGTTTCCGGGATTGAAGGGTGACTTGCTGCTGATGAATCTCGATCTCGCTGGCGTCGCCTGCTCGACGGGTTCGGCGTGTTCGAGCGGTTCGCTATTGCCCTCGCCGGTGTTGCAAGCGATGGGCGTGCCCGCCGCCGTGCTGCATTCCGCGCTGCGTTTCAGTCTTAGCCCGCTGCTGACGCACGCCGAAATCGATGAGGCAGCCGAACGCATTGTCACCGTGGTCACTCGCCTGCGCCGTCAGTGACAACCTTGAAGCGCTCATGCGAGCTAGAACCGGAGTTCGATGTTCTCGCACGGCTCGCGCTCGGTCTTGATTGCTCGTATGTGCGTGAACTTCCACTTGTCTTCCACACTGACAATCGCGAACCCAAGCTCTTCGAGAGCTTTGGCGAACCTCTGCCTGTCGGCGAAGCGCTGCGTCGCTTCGAGGACGTGAAGCTGGCCATCGAGCTTGAGGGTGCGATATGCCTCGCGGAGGTAATCGACGAAGTTCTCGCCCATGAGGGACAGCGAAAAAATCGCCACATCGAGCGTCTCGTCATCGAGCGGCACATGAGCCATGTCGCAAGCGACCACGTTTTCATTCACCGCCACATGGTCGAAACTGTGGACGGTATGCCGGTCGGACACCGCTTCGGCCAACTTGGCCTCGCCGCAGCCGAAGTCGCCAATGACATAGCCGCTCCGCTGCATACACCAGCGGATCATTTCCTCATAAGGCACCACGGCCCAGTCCTTGCGCGCTTCGCGGTAAAGGGTGTGGTACTGCGCCCATTCCTCGGTGTTCGCCTGAAGACGCGTGTGAGTAGCTTCACTACGACCGTGGTTCCAGGCGCGATTCATTGTCGAGAAATCGCCGTAGCGCCGGCCACGCCGTTTCACGTCTGCCGGGTCCGTGTCCGGGAGCGGAACCACGATTGGGGGCCGAGTAATGACCTCGACCTCGCCCGAATCGAGACGCTCCAACCAAGCCATCACATCTTGGTAGGCTTGAGCCGAAGTGCGCAGGTGTCCCTCCGGCACGACGCCATCGACTGCGGCATCGGCGATCGACTTCTTGAAGTGCAGTCGTTGCATCTTCGATTCGCACCACGACCAGCGCTCGCCGTGGACCTCGGCGTAGGTCAACGGAATGATCATGGTGACATTCTCTCGCTTCTGGCCTTGCCGGTAGATGCGGCCCCTCAATTGCTCGAACTCGGCAGCGGTCCAGGGCAGGACATTGACGATCAGGCGATTGCAGACCCGCTGCAAGCCATCGACCCCGGTGCCGATGGCACTAGAGCCGATCAGGACATCGACATCACCCTCCAGGAAACCGTCGAGACCAGACTTGTCCTCGCCGGTGTAGAAGCCGACTTTCCAGCCATCCGCCACCAGCGCATCCCGCAGCAGCCGGTCGATACCCTGAACGTAATGGGTGTAGATGAGCGTCTTGCGTTCGATGTGGGCGCGGATCACGGGCAACCGGGCGCGGGTGAGGATCTGCTCGAGCGCCAGAGGGGTGCCCTTGCCGCCGAGTGCGCGGATTTCATCAAGGGACGGGCCGCAGTCCACCTCGATTTCGTGCTGCTCGCAGCCGAGTTGGTATTCGGGCATCCAGCGAATGCCGAGCGTCACGAGCCGTTGATGCAGTGCCATGCAATTGGACACCGTAGGGCGAGTATCGAGTTCGTCATGGGCCAGGCCGGTGACTAGCTCGATCATGCTCTTGCCTTCTTGGAGGTTGTTGATGACGGGCGTGGCCGACATCCCCAGCACATGGAGATCGGCATTGCGTTCGGCGGCGTGGGTCGTGAGTGCCGCGACCAGCCGCCGCCGCTGGGAAATATCTTCCGATCGCTGCTTGGCATAGTGGATTTCGTCCACGATGACGAAGTCGATGGCTTCGCCCTCTACCAGCGCCCGAAGGCGCTCCGCCGAGTCCGGCTGCTGGAACGCCTCGTAGTTCAGGATCAGATAGCAGTGGGTGTCGTGGTTAGCCGCGCCGCCGAAGCCGATCTCATCCTCGGCTGTTGTGGCCCAATCAGGGGCAAAGGTTTTGGCCGCGGCGATGCTATCGGGGAAGATGTCTCGGATAGTGCGTCGCCAGCCCTCGACAACGCTATTGGGACAGCAGATGACGGTCAGCTTGCTACCGACCACGCGGGTAGCGAGAACCGCCGCGAGCGTCTTGCCGGCCCCGGTGCCCGACCAGTTGCCGACGCGCTTCCGCTCTCGAACGCGAACCGCGAAATGCCGCTGCATGAGGTTCGGCAGTGCCGGCTTGCCGTCGATCCGAAAAGCGTATCCGGGCGGAATGGCGAGGTCTTTCGCCTGGCGATATTCGTCCAGAAACTTGGTTCTAACCTGCTCCGCGTACCCGTCTCCATGAAAAGCCTCGGCCTGCGCCACCGCCGATATCTCATCCTGGTAAGCGTGTTTCCATATCTTGGCGACTGCGGAGGCAAGCAGGAACTCGACCGCTTCTTCGTCCGCTGAGCTGAAGACGTGAAGACCAAGAGAGCCAAGAACTTCTTTGGTTTGAACGACCGGAAGCTCTGGCTCCCCTCCTTCCTCCGTCTGCTCGATCACGACATCGGCTTGGTCGAGAACGACATCTTCTGCGCGATCTGGTGTTGCTTCGTTCGTTTCCAGGGCTTCCAGTGTTTGGGTGGGGTCTTGAACGAATTGATCGACGAGCGATGGCGAGCCGTTGACGAACTTCTCGATGTCTTCCTTTGGGAACCGACCGGTGGATAGCGCCTTGACGAAGGCTTTGCCTTTGCCCTTTGTCTGCAATAACCCGTTCTGCTGGAAGAGCAGGTAGAGTTCAGCAGGCGTGAAGGTGTAAAGATGGTCTTTTAGGGACGAGACAAAGGACTGGATAGCCGGTAGAGTCCACCCTCGGTTGCAGTACGGACAACCCGTCCGAATGTCCTTATTCGTTCGATTGACCAATCTTGCTTGCCATTCGTGGTTGGGGTCTTTAGCGCATTTCCACCAGAACTCCTTATTGGACCCTGCTACAACTTGGTCGGGGGTCAAATCATCGTTCTTCGTCGGGTGCCATTCGGCAGCTACTTCAGGAAAGATTGAGGCAAGACTGTTGGTAATCGAAACTTTACGTGCAATACAGTAAGGACAACTAAAAGTCCTTCTCGTTCGATAATCTAATGTCGATTGCCATACATGGTCTGGATTAACGGGACACTGCCACCAGATGTTTAGCGTGGATCCAGCTACAACATTTTCTGGGGTGCGGTCGCCATTTTTCATTGGGTGCCACTGGACACAAAATTCGGGGAAAAGTGAAGCAAGAGAATTAGTGACCGAAACTCTCTTCCCAGCGCAAAAAGGGCAACCTTGACCTTTTGTCCGATCAGCAATTCGAGCCTGCCATTCGTGATCCGGACCTTTGACACACAACCACCAAACTTTTTGCCCTGAGCCAGGGACAACTTTGTCAGCCGTGAGAAGTTCGTTTTTTGGATGCCACTCTACGACAAGTTTGGGAAAAAGGGAAGCGAGAGAGTTGCTAACTGAAACTCTCCGGTTAGAGCAGTAAGGACATCCTTGTCCCGCATTGATTCTTTTGTCCACTGTAGCCTGCCATTCGTGATCTGGGTCTTTGCTACAGAGCCACCACACTGTTAGTCCTGAGCCTGGTTTTACTTTGTACGGTGTGAGTTCTCCATTTTTCGTTGGATGCCATTCTTGTGAAATTTGAGGATACAGTTCACATAGGGAAGTTTCAAGTGTTGTAACACGTCCTGAACAGATGGGACAACCAAGACCGCGCACCCGATTTGAAATGGCTGCTTGCCATTCATGAGATGAATTGAGCCGACATTGCCACCAGACCTTCTTATGACTATGTGATCTGACGTCAGTTGGCAATAGCGTTTCATTTTTGCCCATGTGCCACTCGATTGCCACATTAGGATAAAGTGCGGCTAACGAATTATTCGCACAAACTCTTTGGCCTGCACAATAGGGACAACCCGAAGCTTTTTCGCCTCTGGTTCTACTGCGTACGATTGCCTGCCATTCATGTTGCTGATCCTTGCGGCACCGCCACCATACTTTTGTTGTGCCGCCAGCACTTACCTTTTCAGGGGTAAGGATACCATTTCTCGTGGGATGCCATTCGGAAACCACATCCGGACAGATGGTGGAGAGAGCGTTAGTGACTGAAACCCTCCGACCCGCGCAAAACGGACAACCTGTTGGATTGCTGCTCGTTCGATGTCCCACACTTGCTAGCCACTCGTGGTCCGGCCCCTGGGGACACTTCCACCACACTTTCTTGCCACAACCCGCCAAAATATTATCTGGCGTGAGGACGCCGTTTTTTGTCGGATGCCATTCAACGGCGATCACAGGATGAGTACGCGACAAGGGATCTTTCATGTATTCTCTCTCATACAAAGAAAAATTGACCAATGTTTTCAACTCGCTCCCCTGATAGAGTCGGAGCTATGATCCCAACATTTCCGGTCCAAATTTATCCTCAAGAGTAGCATGCTGCCATCTGCTTCTGAAAATCGCCTTGATCATCGCGTCGATGCCAGGCTCAAAGGGTTCGTATTCGTCGCCAACTTTCTTAAACAGGATGAAAATAGGGCAATGCCCTACTGCTTGGTAGTGGTAGAGTGGGGTGGAGGAAGGCAACCAGTCCGGGGTGCTATGTTTTTTGGGGTCTGGGTCGTGGATAACAATGCCCATTACATAGTTCGGGTCCAGGAAGGGCGAACGACCATGTAGCAACCCCGGCATGAGGTATTGAGCATAGAGCACTTGCAGCCTCTTCGCGAATGTTTTTAGATCTCCCTCGCTGGTCTTTATTTCGACGATGCCCCTACAAAAAGCGGAATGCGTGACCAGAAAACTCCCCTCACGGAGTATCGCAGGGCCAAGTCTGGGATCGTACACGATACCGTCAATTTGCTTCCGGATATGATTCGTTGAGGCGATGGGAGTAGTGGTGTCGTGCGGATACAGGGTTCCTCGCATCAGGAGGCACGGCCTGATCCAGTCGCGGATGAAACCTCGAACTAGCTCTTCGACGAAATCGCCGGTCAACTCCGAGTTGCTCGCTTTTGGCACCACCTCGTAAAGCTGTCGCACTTTCAGGGATATACTTCCTGCAAAGGCGGTGCGGAAGGACTTGAGAACATCGAGACTGGTATCCATCGTGAAATCTGCTCCCCTCAGACAAGAGAAAAAAGTAGAACGATCCGATGTCCACCCTCCAGCGGTACAATCTATCCTGGACAGCGGCTATCTGTTCAAAAGTTTATTACGTGTTCCCGCATGCGCCAAGCGCTTTTGAGGTAGAAAAATGCGGAAAAAAAGAGAGGAGAAAACCTTGTCGGGAACCGTTGTTCCTCTTCACGGCAACTCCAGCGACGCCTTGAGGCCGTCGTCGAGCTTCTGAAGCAGAGGGAGCGATAGCTTGCCGATGCGATCCGCACTCATAGTGACCAGGTGCAGGCAGGTGAATGTGGAATGCGAATGAACCTCAATCTGGTCGGCGTCGCCCCGTCTGCGCGGGAGGGGAGACAACAATAAAGCGCTCACGGCAGCAAATCGCGCACGGCAATGCTCGCGGCCGCGATACCATCCAACATCAGCGCCACATCAGCGCCCATGCGGAAATCCTGCCGCTGTGCGTAAGCCGGCGAAACTATCGGACCGGAAGGAATCGTATAAACCTCAACCTGCCTATCAACGAGATTGACGATCCAGTAAAAAGTAATATCAGCCCGCGCATAAATGCGGCCCTTGTCGGCCCGATCGCCGGCCAGCGTCGTATCGGCCACTTCAATCACGAGGCCAATGTCTGCGGCACCGGGATGACGAGACGAATAGGTGCGCGCGTCTCCCCGGACGATCGCGCCATCCGGTTCCGGCTCGCTGCCGCCGACCGTGATCGCGGATTGCATCCGCAAGCACCAGCCCGCCGGCAGCAACTGCGGCAACGTCGCCTGAATCAATTGCAAGGTGGCATCGTGAGGAGGATTGCGCGACATCTTATGCACCAGATAGCCTTCGAGCAGTTCGAGATTATCGTCCTCGGTCAGAATGCCAATCTCGATCAGCTTGTGATACTCGGCTACGCTGAAACGACGGAATCCGGCCATAGTTCCCTGCCAGGGCAAATGAAATGTTTGCGTTGTCATGTGTCCCTACCTTTTCTTCGCTCTGTTGCTGTATCACGGATCACAGCAACAATTCGCGCACGGCAATGTTCGCGGCCACGTTACCATCCAACGTCAGTGCCACATCATCGCCCATACGGAAATCCTGTCGCTGTGCATAAGTCGGCGAAGCCGTCGGACCGGAAGGAATCGTATAAACCTCAACCTGTCTATCAACTATATTGACGATCCAGTAACAAGTAATATCAGCCCGCGCATAAATGCGGCCCTTATCGGCTCGATCGCCGGCCAGCGTCGTATCGGCTATCTCAATCACCAAGCCGAGGTCCGCCGGGCCTGGATGCCGGGTCAAATAGGTGTTTTCATCTCCTCGAACGATGGCCAGGTCCGGCTCCGGCTCGCTCGTAGTCACCGTAATAGCGCTCTGCACACGCAGATCCCAGTCCGGCGGCAGAAGACGGAACAATTTCTTCATGATCTTCTGGATCGTGGCATCGTGGGGAGGATTGCGCGACATCTTATGCACCAGATAGCCTTCGAGCAGTTCGAGATTGTCATCCTCGGTCAGAATGCCAATCTCGATCAGCTTGTGATACTCGGCCACGCTGAAACGACGGAATCCGGCCATAGTTCCCTGCCAGGGCAGATGAAATGTTTGCGTTGTCATACGTCCTCCTTTTCTTCGCTCTGTTGTAGCACGCCACCGACACCGGCCGCAACCGGAGCCGTTGACGGATGGCTAAGGGCGGCTATGCTGGCGCGGATACCGAAGGGACCAGCAGGCGGGAAAGGCCGAGAGCATGACCATCCCAACGATTTTGCTTACGGGTGCCACAGGTTTTATCGGCGGAGCAACACTGGCGCGGCTCCTGCAATCCGGCCCGCCTTGCCGCATCCTCTTGCTTGTGCGCGGCGAGACGGCAAGCGTGGCCGCGTCTCGCGTGCGGCAATCGCTCCGTCGCTTTGTCGATCTGGCCCGCCTGGAATCCGCGCTCGATTCTTGCCAGGTGATCCCCGGCGATCTGACCGATCCCGATAGCCTCGCTGCCATCCCGCTAAACGAAGTGACGCACGTTTTGCATCTGGCGTCGAACACCTCGTTCCGCTCCGTGCGCGGCGTCCGGCACACGAATATCCTTGGCACCTTGTCGCTGGCGCACCGCCTGCGGCGCGCCCCGCGACTCCAGCGTTTTCTCCACGTCAGCACGGCGTATCTGTGCGGCGACGATCCGCCGCGGATCGTCCACGAGGACGACTATCCGCGACCGAAACTCCGTCATCTGGTGGAGTACACCAACTCGAAGGCGGAATGCGAGATGCTTCTATGGAATACCGCGCCGGAACTGCCGTTGATCATCGCGCGGCCGTCCGTGGTCATCGGACACACGCGGCTCGGCTGCGGCCCATCGGCGAGCATCTTCTGGTTCTATCGCACGGTGGATATGCTCCGTCGCACGACCTTTCCCCTGGAATCTTTCGACGACGCGATCCCCGTGGACTACGCGGCCGAGGCGCTGCTGTTTCTGCTGTTAAAACCAGAATTACAGTATCGCTGTTATCACATTTCCGCCGGCGAAAGCTCCAGCGTGACCTGGCATGAGATCGCCGCGACATTCGCGCGCTGTCACGGCGAACGTCCGGAAAACCCTTATCGTCAGGTAGATTTTCAAACGATCCGCAACGAACGCGACCGACTCCAGCCCTTGCTCGGTTCGGGCGATGAGGACCATCTATTGATGGCGCTGCAACTTTACTATCGCTTTGGCGAGATCGCGGTGGAGATTTTCGATAATCGCCGGCTACTGGCGGAGGGAATGCCGTCAGCGCCGCGGTTCACCAGTTACCTACCCCTGTGCGTGAATACCTCAGCGCAGCGGAGCGTTTATCAGCAGATGTTGGATGATGAGTGATGGGACACGGGAATGGCGCTGCATCGCGGACAGAGGATCCGGTATACTCCTCGCTCAAGGAGGATATGGTCATGACTGAAGACGGACACGATCTTGTGGAACGAGTACACCGCGAGGCATGGGAACGCTATCGACAACAATCGCTGCCGCCGCTCCCAGAGCCGCCGACCATCCATTACACGGAACTGCCCCCCTCGAAGCCCGGCGACACACTCGCGGAGGAGTGGGAAACGTATCGCCGCGAAGTCGGACGGCTGCTCGCCGAGGGAAATGAGGGGCGATACATTCTAATCAAAGGCAAGGAAATAATCGGCATCTGGGATACGCGAGACGAAGCATTCGCAACAGCAGATCAGCGATTCCCTCGCCAGCCGTTTCTGGTTCACCAGATCCAGGAACGCGAACGCATATTGCGGATAGGGTATAATCGCCTATGTCTCCCTATTTCGATTTCCCATTCGACAGAATAGAATAGCTTCATCCTCAACCGTGAAGGAGATTGGCCTGTGTTCCCTATTGAATTGCTCCGCCTTCTTCAGCAAAAACCATTTGTCCCCTTCCGCTTGCATGTCACGGAGGGAACCGTTTACGATGTTCGCCATCCCGATCTCGTCATCGCCACGCTTGGTTTCGTGGCGATCGGCTACCCCGATCCGGCACATCCGGGCATGGCCCTGACGGTAGACATCGTGAACATAGCCCATGTCATTCGCATTGAGCCAATCGCCACACCGCCAATCCCTGCATCCGCTTCATCCAACTAACCAGAAGAACAACGAAGCAACTCCCACAAGGGAATGAAGAGAGATGTGCCGATGAACCGTGATCTTCCATCACTCCCGAGCAGCCAGCAATATCGAGAGGCTTTATCTCGTCTCGCTGAAGCCTTACCATCAAATCATCTGGCGCTACTACGCGCCCACTATAGGGCACCCGATCACACTGCGACGGCAACAGACCTGGCTAAAGCAGTGGGTTATCAAGACTACCGTGGCGTCAATGCTCAGTACGGCCGGCTGGGCACGATCCTCCGAGAAGCGCTCAATTACGAAGAGGGTGGGCAAGAGTCGTACATTATTGCCTCATTCATTCCACCGGGCGTGAACGACAACATCGATTGGTTATGGGTGATGCATCCCGAGTTAGCAGAGGCATTAGAACAATTAGGCTGGGTGAAGGATGCCGAGCGAGATGAGGAGTGAAGTACGACGGAAGCAAGCGACAGCAACCGTTTCTCGATCGGAAGTAGCATCCATCAACTGAGTAGCGAGTGGATGGGCGTCACCCCTGACGCCCATCCACTCGCGAAAGCATCTACTTACCCGGCAGTTTCATCACATAAGCATTATTGCGGTTGCCTTCCTCGCCGGCGGCGCTGGAACCGCCGCCGCTGCCGGCGACCAGATACTTACCATCCGGCGACACGGCCAGCGAGAACAGCGTACCCAGCGCTTGTTCGCCGCCGTACACCATCTTGCCGTCGGTTGCGTTCCACATCGCCAGGAATCCCTGGTTACGCGGTGCGCCGCCAACGCTGAGGAGATGCTTGCCGTCCGGCGTGTAGCGGAGGGCATACACCACACCCGGATGCGCTTGCGGCGGCTTTTGCTTCGGATCGACCAAATCGCGCACCACGCTGCCATCGGCGATATTCCAGATCTTTATTGAGTGATCCCAACCGCCGGCGGAGGCCAGCGTCTTGCCGTCCGGCGCGATCGCCACCGAGACAATGCCTTCGCGATGGCCCTTCTCGAACTTCTTGTCCTCGTAACCCTTGAACTCGCGGATCATTTTGCCGTCAGCGGCGTTCCACAATTTCAGACTGTGATCGAAGCTGCCGGAGACGATTTGCTTACCGTCGGCGCTCCAGGCCAGGCAGTAGACGGCCGAGGGTTGCGGCATGGTGACATGAGCCTGAATTTCGCGGATGACCGTACCCTTGACCACATCGTAGATGCGCAGCCGGCCATCGTGACAACCCGTTGCCAGTTGTGTGCCGGCAGGATTGAAGGCCACCGCATCGACAATGTTGGGATGCTGCAAATTCTTCACCGGCGTGTCGGCCGCGAACTTCCACACCTTGACCGCCTTGTCGGTGCTGCCGGAATAAAAGGTGCTGCCCTTGCTATCGAAGACGACTTCGGTAACAGCGCCGGCATCGTTATACGTTTGCACCGGCTTGCCGAACTCGGCGGGGACCGGTTGGCCGGCGTTGTAAACGACGTTCCACGCCTGGATTCCGCTTTCCGCTATCCGCTTTCCGCTTTCCGCTTTCCGCTGTTTGCCGTTGTCTTTGGCGGATTGCGGATTGCGGATTGCGGATTGCGGCGACCACGCGGCGGCAAGCGTCTGATTGTTCGGCGTGAACGTCAGATTGCGCAATACGCCCGGCGCTTTGACCTGCGCCAGCAGTTTGCCATCGGCCAGCGTGAAAATGCGCACCGTCTGATCGACACCACCGGCGGCCAGCAGGACATTATTTTTCGACACTGCCACGGCATTGAGCGCCTTGTCGCCACCCTCCAGCGTGCGATCGTTGACGCCGTTGCCGGTGTTCCACAGTTTGATTTTGCCATCGTCGCCAGCCGTCAGAACATGCGAACCGTTAGCAACCACGGTCAGAGCGCGAATCGGCGTGCCGGCGGAGACGACGCGCGCCACGGTCATCGTGTGCAGGGCAATCGTCTTGTCGGCACTGCCGGACACGAGGAGCGCGTTGTTGCTTCCGTGGCAGGCGACGGCGCGCACCGGGCCAGCATGGAGAAACGCCTGCAATTCGTGGCCGGTCGCCAACTCCCAGACACGCACTTCGTTATCCGCCGCAGCGGTGGCCAGTCGCGTCGCATCGGCGCTAAAGGACAGCCCCGATACCTCGGCCGGATGCTCCAGTTTGCGCACTTCCCTCCCGTCGGCGACGTTCCACACTGTCACCGATTTGCCACCGGCCGCACCAATCTGCGTGCAAGGGCGATTGAAGGCGATGGCGCGAACCGTCTCCGGCAGCGGCCCGAATGTCTTCAGCACTCGGCCTTTCGTCAAATCCCACAGCTTGACCGTCTTGTCCGCGCCCGCCGAAATCGCCTGGGTGCCGTTACTGTGAAACGCCACACTTGTCACACCGCCGGCATGGGCATCCAGGGTTGCAAGAATGTTCATATCCGAGAGGCGAACCATCTTGTCCGCGCCCGCCGAAACGAGCGTGCGATTATCGGCGAGAAAACTCAGCGAACTAATCGCGCCGGCGTGTTCGGCGAAAACGAGCATTTCCTTGCCATTGACCGCGTCGAAGACATGAACGCGCCCTGTCTTGTCGGCGGACATGGCCGCGGCGATGCGCAAACCGTTGGGACTGAGGGCCACGGTGGAAGCGGCCGTCGGCAGCGTGATGACGACAGGCTTGTCGTCCTTGGCACCCGGCTTGGCGGAGAGCTTGAAAACCTTGACCGTCTTATCGGCGCCGCACGAGACGATGCGTGTGGCGTCGGCGTTGACGGCGACACCGTTGACAGGGCCATCGTGGGCGGCGATCGATTGAACGAGTTTGCCGTCGGCGGCGTTCCAGACCTTGACGGTTTTATCGTCGCTACACGAGACGACACGATCGGCACGGCCATTGAACAGCGCTTGCCGCACGGGGCCGGCGTGACGCGCCTGCCACACCTGGGACAGCGACCACGGCCGCACTGTCTTATCAGCGCTGGCCGTGAACACGCGCTTACCGTCCCCGTGGAAGGCCACGGCGAGTACCGGCCCCTCATGCGGGAAGAACTCAACAAGCTGACCATCCAGTTCATAGACACGCGCCTTGTTGTCTTCACCGCCCACGAGGAGACGCTTTCCATCGGGACTGAAGCTGACACCATGCACGACGGCGGGCGTGGTGATCGTCGCTTGCGCTTTGCCATCGGCAAGCGTCCACACTTTCACTGTTTTATCCGCGCCGCCAGCGGCGATACGCGCACCGTCTTTGCTCAGCGCCAGCGTCTGCACGGCCGCCCCATGCTCTAGCTTCGTCTTCGCTTTGCCATCGGCGACAGTCCACACCTGTACGGTCTTGTCCGCGCTCGCGGAGATAAGTTGATCGCCCTTGTTCGTGAATGAAAGCGCATTAACAGCTCCGGTATGTCCTAAAAATGTCTTGACTTCCTTGCCCATCGCCACATCCAACAGATGGATACTGTTATCGGCCAGAGCACCGGCGACAAACTTACCATCGGGCGAGAAGGCCACACTGTTGACCGCAGCGGGGAGGGTGAATTTCTTGACTTCCTTGCCGTTTGCCGTGGTCCAGACCCATAACGTCTTGTCGGCTCCTCCGGCGGCGACCTGCGAGCCGGCCGCGTTCATCGCCACGCTCAACACGCCAAGCGTGTGACCGTTGAACGTACGCTCGATTTGCCCGTTGGACAGGTTCCACAAACGCACTTGCTTGTCACCGCAGCCAGTCAGCAAGCGTGAGCCATCGGCGCTGAGAATGGCACTCGTGACAGCACCAGGATGAGCGAGCAACTTTCCCGCCGCGGCGGGCGTCTGCCACAATTTCACGCTGCCATCCGCCGAAGACGAAAGCAACTGACCGCCGGCGTTGAAGAACAGGCTCGTCACGGGAGCGGCATGCGCACCGATGAGGGCGGTCTGCTGACCATTGCTCTGATTCCAAAAGCGGATCGTCTCATCATCGCCGGCCGAGGCAAGCACCTGACCGTTGGCGCTAACAGCGACCGCATTGACAGCGGCAGTATGGCCAGAGAACTGGCGTTCCGGCTGCTTGAGATTGCTCACATTCCAAGCGCGGACCATCTTGTCGGCACCAGCGGTGAACACGCGCTTGCCATCGGCGCTGGCGACCGCCGCGCGCACGGCGTCGGGGTGCGCCAGCGTGCGCTCCGGTGCCGGCGGCATGGCCCACAGTTTGAGCGCCCCATCGCTGCCGCCGGTCAATAGCTGCGTGGAAGCGGGATTGAACGCCACACTCGTCGCCTTGTCCGCGACGTTGGCAAGAAGCTGGCCGTCCTTGGTCTGCCAGATAAGCAAATGCTTATCCGCCGTACCCGCCGCGATCAGCGCACCGTTGGACGAGAGAGCCACGGATTCCACACCTGCGACCGCTCCCTTGAAATCGCGGATCAGCTGACCGTTCGACGCGCTCGCCAGACGCACGCTTTTGTCCGCGCTGGCGGAAACAATCTGATTGCTGTCTCCGGATAAGGCCAGCGCGGTGACCGCATCGCCATGCGGAGCGCCCAGCGGTTTCGAGGCGACAGGCGGCAGCGCCCAGAACTTCAGACTGCCATCCGCGCCGGCACTGTACAGGGCGTTATTGTTCGGATGGAAGGCGATGCCACGAACCGCGCTGGCGTGCGCTCCCGTGACGGCAACGGCTTGACCGTTGGCCGGGTTCCAGAATCGCAGCGTCTTATCACTGCCGCACGAGACGAGAAGCTGACCATTGTTGCTGAACGATATACCGGTGACAGGCCCCGTATGTCCGTCCAACTTGAACAGTTCCTTACCATCGGCACTGTTCCATATCTTCACATGTCCATTTTTATCACCGCCGGCAACCTTCGTCCCATCGGGAGTAACGGCCAGCGTGCTGACACCTTCGCTCTTGGCGATGTCGCGCAACGGACTGGAGCTAGGAAAGTCCCAGAGCATGGCTTTATTATCGGCACCGCCCGAAGCGATCAGGCCGCCGTCGGCGCTAATGGCCACACTGAGGACGAGGTTCTGATGGCCGGACGCACCGCCGTAGCTCTTGAGATCCTTGCCGGTGACGCTGTCCCACACCTTAACGGTACGATCGCCGCTGCCGCTGACGACGTACTTGCCGTCCGGCGTATAGGCCACGGCGTAGATAGCCTCACTGTGCCCTTTCAAGGTGGCGACCAACCCCGGTGCCGAAGCATTGTCGGCGGCCGGCAGCCAGGGCAGCAATCCCGCGACGACCAACAATATCGCAAATGCGGCGAAGCGAGCGGAAAACGAGGTAGTTGGCAGACGCATGGTTTGCCTCCAAGTTTGTGAGTTCGGGATGCGGACCAACGAGCGACATTCCACGAGGCGGGACGGCACGCGGAGGAAATGCAGTTTCCCACGCGCACGCCGGACTGTCAACCGATTGGCGCTTGCGTTGTCGGGTTATTGGTTCGTAGAATAGCGGAGCGGCTGAGGTGGTGTTGGCATAGAAAGTCCCTACTCAAAGAGCCGTGTCGTGCGAGCGTGTGACCAGCGGTCCGTCCAACCGCGTTCTCTCCGCCGTGCCGGTTGCCGGCTTGGACGCGGTATCTGCCGGACGGCACGGCAGATAGAACGCGCTTCGTTCAAAGAGAGGCATCAGCAGTGAAACAAGTGTTGTTCATCTGCGAGGGAAATATCCACCGCAGCCGGACTGCAGAGGTGATGTACGCCTCGACGCCAGGCATCAAGGCACTCTCGGCTGGGCTGTCGTCGTTAGCCAAGGTCCAGGTGATCCACGAACTTCTGGCCTGGGCCGACGCGATCTTCGTCATGGAGCGGCGGCTGGTTCGCATGCTGAAGCGGCGTTTCGGCGATGACCTGGCCACCAAGGAGTTGGTGTGCCTGAACCTGCCGGACGACTACCAGTTCATGCAGCCAGAGTTGCAGGCCGCGCTGGTCCAACGGTTAGTTCCCTATCTCGGGGAGCCAAACTCGTGCAATACTATGAGCGCCGCCCCACGAACGCTCCTTGGAGACGACTCCGCAGTGAAATAGCAGACTTCTCCGATGCGTGTTGTCAGCGCGTAGCGTCTCCGCTCACCTCCCGCCATCGCACCTTCGACCCTTACGTTCAACCGCCCTCGTGCCATCCCCACCAGCACAACCAACAACCACTTACTCGACCGTCGCCACCACCAGCGGATCGAGCTTCTGCACCTCAAACCCCAACTCCAACGCACGACGATGCAACGGCTTCTCCACACGCGCACGCACTTGCTTCGCGTACACCGACTCCGCTTGCTTCACATATGCCATCCCGTAACGCACCAAGTGGTACACGATACGAGCCAACTTGTGCGCGCACGCCGTAATCGCCTTGACGCGCAGCGGAGCGCTCCGCTGCGCGTCGCGGCTACACAGGGAAGTTATTTCACCATCGATCCTTCGCTCTTGAGATCCCTGCCGGTGGCGCTGTCCCACACCTTAACGGTACGCTCGCCGCTGCCGCTGACGACATACTTACCATCCGGCGTGAAGGCCACGGCATAGATGGCCTCGCTGTGCCAACCATCGCGGCGCGATCGCGCGATTGCGCCTCTTAGGCGACATAAAACCGAATACGAACGGCCGTGGCCTTTGCAGGTGATACGGATCCGATGTATCGTGACGAGCCGCCCGAACGGGTTCTACGATGCCAGCAACTAGAGACACGGCGAACTGGATGGTATAGTGATACCCTGGATTGCCCGATACGCATCGCTCGATTTCGAGACCAGATTCAGGGAGATCTCACAATCATGCAACCGCGACATCGTAACACTCGGCGTTTCCTACTTACCCTCGGCGTCTTGCTGCTGCTTTGCGGCGTGGCCGGAGCGAGCGATTGGCCGCGCTTCCGCGGTCCCAACGGTGCCGGCATCGCCGCCGACAAGAATGTGCCGGTGAAATGGACGACGGACAATATCCTGTGGAAAACGGCCATTCCGGGCGTTGGCCATTCCTCGCCGATCGTTCACGCGGGACGGGTCTATTTGCAATCGTCGTCCACCGACGGCAAGGAGCGTTGGCTGCTCAGTCTCGATGCCGTCAAGGGCGATCTCGTCTGGAAAACGCCGGCTCCAGGGCGAAAGGCACGCATCCATCCGCGTAACTCGCTCGCCTCTTCGACGCCGGCCACCGATGGGGAACGTGTGTACGCCGTCTTCTGGGACGGCAAGGACATCCACTTGGCCGCCTACGATTGCAAGGATGGCAAACCGATCTGGGAGAAAAACCTCGGTGGTTTCAAGAGTCAGCACGGCGTCGGCCATTCGCCGATGCTCATCGACGGCAAGGTCATTTTGGCCGACGATCAGGATGGGGCGTCGCACCTGTTCGCTTTCGACGCGCGCAGCGGCGAGAAGGCTTGGGAGGTCGAGCGCAAGGCATTTCGCACTTGTTACTCCACGCCGTTTGTCCGCGCGAAAATGGACGGCGACAAGGAATTGATCGTCGCCAGCACGGCCGGCATCACCGGCTATAACCCGGCCGACGGCAAGGCGAACTGGTCCTATAAGTGGTCATTCGCTCGCATGCCGCTGCGCACGGTGGCCTCGCCCATCGCGGCCAACGGTCTCGTTTTCGCCAACAGCGGCGATGGCGCCGGCGATCGCCATCTCATCGCCGTCAAGCTCGGCGACAAGGGAGATGTCAGCGATACCAACTTGGCCTGGGAGAATCGCAAGGCGTTCCCTTATGTGCCGTGTCTGCTGGTGCGCGGCGATCATCTCTACAGCGTCACGGATAAAGGCATGGCCGCCTGCCACGTCGCCGCCAGCGGCGAAGAAGTGTGGAGCAATCGGCTCGGCGACGCTTTTACCGCTTCGCCGATTTTGGTGGATGGCAAGATATACGCCGCCGCCGAGGATGGTTCGGTTTATGTGTTCGAGGCGGCGTCGAAGTTCAACCTGCTGGCCAAGAACACCATCGGCGAATCGATCTTTTCGACGCCGGCTGTGGCCGACGATCACTTGTTTATCCGCGGCGACAAGCATCTATTTTGCATCGGCAAAGCGGCGAACAAGGGACGGTAGCCGACGAGCCGCTTGCGGCTTAGCGTATTCTCTTTTAAGGAGTGCGACGAATGAAGTATCTGTTGGGTGTGCTGTTCGTGGCTCTGGGCATGCTGGGCGTCGCCCCTGTGGCGCACGCCGGTAAGGCCGACAAGGGAGAGAAAAAGGTGGATTCTCGTGTCTTTGAATTGCGGACTTACTGACAACTGCGCTCGAAACTAAACTTTCCGTTGGCGTTTATAATAGGAGGCATGAAGCAGCCCCATGATTGGCGCGAATGGCGTCGCCTTCGGGCGTGGTACTTGTTCCAGCAAGGC
>Ga0134126_10000746_pt1 | contig 40885 bp, 63 predicted proteins | sample KB31752_FD_96881 | JGI IMG/M metagenome (GOLD analysis project Ga0134126, IMG submission 96881) | Terrestrial soil microbial communities with excess Nitrogen fertilizer from Kellogg Biological Station, Michigan, USA - KB3-175-2 | ecosystem: Environmental > Terrestrial > Soil > Unclassified ...
AGCTCTTCAAGCGACGCGATTTTTATTGCTTTCAGGAATGCTGCCGCGGCGTGTCCGGGATCATCGTGTCGCGGAAATGCCGCGTACCATTTTTCGAAACCTTGCTCGGCCGCACTCGCGCGCCGCGCGCGCTGAGAGTGAGAGTTCGAAGAACTCGAACTAGGTGAAGGTGAAGGTGAAGGTCTACCGGACTGCTTATCGCTGAGCGGTAGCTCAGCTACTTGCTCGGCATCGTTTGAGCTATTCGGTTGAGAGTTGCTCCAGCGCTTTTCAGCGGTGCGCTTGCCGCCTGCTGAGCGCGCGCTGTAGTTCGCTTCGGCCTTGGCCAGTTCCTCACTGACGCGATCGCTCCTCCATCCGTCCTCGGCAATCTCGAAGAACGCGGCGATCGTCGGCTTGATGGCGAGCCAGCGCTTGATCGGCAGTTTGGTAATCGCCGCCATCTCTTTGTCGGTCGCGAGCAGGACGCCGCCACGCACCCAGGTCGCATCGATTAGGCGCCGATAGGCGCCGTCCTCTTCGGCATCGAGGTGCATCGTCTTGCGCAGATAGTCGCCGATGTACCACGGCATCCAGGTGTCGGGCCGCGCGCCGCTCATGCTGCCTCCCGCTGTGCGAGGCGATGCGCCACAATCACGGCGATATTTTTGAGCCTGACGCTGGCCCTCTCGAAATCTTCCGCGTCTGCGCGCAGCAGGGCCGCGACAACCCCATAGGCTGCGTCGCCGAATGTGCGCTTGTCCGTATCGTCGACGAGCTTCCAGTGTCGGCCGCAGAATGTCGCGAGCGGATGCAGCCGCTGCTCGGTGCAGCCTTCGACGGGACAGCCTTTCATGCTGGCCTCCTCAACCGATGGAATGTCGGCGGTCCCTTGTGATCTTTGCACCACACGAACCAGCCGAAGGCGACGGCGCCGCCCTTGGCTTCGAGCGCGGAATCGCCCGGCGGCATAGAGACGCGATTGGCGAAGCAATAGACGCGCGCGAGCGGCGCCACATCGAGGCACCAGGCGCGCAGCTTCGCCTTCGCGGTGCGGCCGGTGCCTCCCTCGGCGAAGGACCAGCGCAGCAGCATCGCTACCTTGTGCTGGGCGAGGCCGAGCGCTCTCTCGATGAAGCGTTCTGCCAAAGAGAACGGCGGATTGCAGATGATCGACATAGGGACAAGCGTGCGGGTATCAAGAAAATCGCCGCGAGAGAATCGGCCCCTTGATCTATCGGCGATATCGAAACCCCGCGCTTCCAGGCCGCGATCCCAGCAGGTGTCGACGATATTGCCCTTGCCGCAGGCCGGATCGAGAATCGGTCCGAAGAAATGCTCGGCATCGAGCAGCGCATCGACCGCCCAACGAGGCTCGCAGTAAAAATCGAAGCCGGTGCGATCGTAGCCGCTGACAGGACGAGAGCCCTGCCGATGGCTGGAGTTGATGCCGACAGAGGCCTGAAGAGCCGTCATGCCGCCTCCGCTTGCGGCTCGCGCAGCAGCAGCAGAGCCAGCGCGTCCGCTTCGTTATCGTCCTTCGGGTCGAAGCCGCGCGCGCGCATGGCGGCGATCATCTCGGGCTTCTTGGCGTTGCCGCGGCCGGTGGTGGCTTTCTTCAAGGTCATCGGGTTGACGCCTCGGCCATAGGCGATGCCGTGATGCTCGGCCCAGGCGAGCAGCGTCGCGCGCAGCCCGATCGCCACCTCGCCGGCCGCCGCGTTCTTCCATTGGAGGCCCGCCGCGCGCTCGAAGATCACTTCCTCGAGCTCGGTGCCGTTGCGCTCGATGCGGAATTTGACGCTGTGCAGCCAGGCGCGGAATTTGAGGTAGCGCGCGCCTTCTCCTTCATGCGGCTCGCAGGGGAAGGAGATCGCGCCGCTCTCGATCTTGCCGCTCGGCCATTTCAGCGCCCAGCCCATATGCGTGCCGAGATCGAGGGCGAGGGTCGCGTAGGTCACGCTGACGCGCTCGCGTGCGCGCTGTTGGCGGCATCGACGCGCCTCATCGCGCCGGCGCGCCAGCCGCGGTGCCAGGTGTCCGCGTCGTCTGTCTCGACGAATTGCGGACAAGAGGTGCGCGCGGCGCCATCCTCGCCCGCTTGGAAACCCTGCGCGTAAATCGCCTCATCGCGACCCCCGCTTTTCGGGTCGCCTCCATTGGGGGCTGATTTCTTAACATCGCTCTCGGCGCGCGCGATCGACGCGCCATTCGCCTCGTGCTGCTCCGCCTGCTTCCACTCGTCGATGCGGTCGAAGAGGCCGAGCTGCGTTGCGTAGGTCTGCACCGAGCGCAGCACCGCATCGGCGGTCGCGGGATCGTCCTTGAACAGCTTGAACACCAGCTTGGCCGGCTTCTTCGCGATGCCGTCGCTCTCAGCGGCCTTCCAGGCGGTCGACAGCGCTTGGTTCGCGGCCTTCTGCGCGGTCTCGAGCCGGCCGATCTCGGCGAAGTGCTTTTTCAGCACCTCGGGCGGGACATTGCCGCCGATCATGCCGCGCACCTTGGCGCGCGCGGCGTCGCCCTTCTCGGTTTCGGTGGTTGCGGGCTGCTGCTTCTTGCGACGGGCCATGGCGATCCTTTCGGTTAGGTGCGCAGATAGAGATCGTTGAGGGAGACTTCGCCTTCGGTGTAGGCGACGATTTTTCGTGCCAATTCGGGCGAGGCGTCGAATTCGTCGGGATGCTCGCAAAGCCGGGTGATGTGGGCACCCGAGATGCCGAGATCATTGGCCACCGCCGAGCGGGTCTTTTTGGTCTTTTCGATCCAGTCGCGCAGATGCATCTCAACCCCTCGTGGCCCCCGACCGCCTTGACACTAGATGTAGATTTACACCCAGTGTCAATTGTAATGCAACCGTTTTTGACATGGGCTAAAGTGGACGTGCGCGCGGCATCCCCCATGCTCGTTACATGGCGCGTAAGACCGGCAAGGAACTTGAATTGGGGCCGAACTCCATTCGGAGATGGCGCGAGTACCGGAATCTGACGCTGGAACGCTTGGCGGATCGCGTGCGCGAGCTCGGCGAGCCGATCACCGCCACCTCATTGTCGCGAATCGAGCGGCGAAAACAGCCCTATTCGCAGCGCATCCTCGAGCGCTTGGCAGACGCCTTGCGGTGCGATCCCGCGGATCTGGTCATGCGAAATCCGCCGTCGGCCGATCAGGTCGAAATGTGGGCGGTGATCAAGGGTATGCCGGAGGAAACCCAAAAGAGAGCGCTTCAGGTGCTGAAGGCGCTCGTCGCTTAAGGTGACGCGATGAGAATATTTTTGATGATGGTCTCCGCGCTGATATTGGCCGGCTGCCAGCCTTCGCTGGAATCCTTCAACGAGCGCGGCGGCGTGATCCGCCACACGCAAGCCGGCTCGAACATGGCCGGCGTCCAAGCCATGGCCGACAAATATTGCGCCATCTACGGGCGCGTCGCGAAGATCACCAGCACCGACATCTTGTTGAGCGATACCGTCACTTTCGACTGCATCGACAAGTGAGCGATTGGGAGGCGACGGCGGGCGGTATCTGCATCGCGCTGTTTCTTCTCGTCCTCGCTGGGCTCTATCTGATCCCCGATCGACCGCACAGACCCGCTCCGCAGCCGGTCTTCGCGCGCGTCGCGACAAGCAATGGCGGCTCGGTCGTTGGGCGGCTCCTTCCGATGCAAAATTGCCCCGCCGCCGTCATCTGCGCTGATCCCTTGGATTACCGTCCCTAAATTAAAATTGACACCGAGTGTCATTTTTCGCTTGCCTCGAAATTGACACCGGGTGTAAAAGCGACGCCATCACCTCAACGCGACGGGTGATCGGCGCGCCGACGATCGGCGTAGTGGGGGAATGGGCAACGTCTCGTTTGGTTTGAGCGAGACCGCCTCTCTCGACGCGACGACCCGCCATCGCAACCCCGGTGGCGGGTCCAAGAAAGGGTACGGGGTTATGCTTCAGGCAGCGAACAGCAATTTCGCAGCCTCGCTCGATCAAGCGGTTATCGGGCAGGCGATCACGATCCGGCAACCTCATCGCAAACACGGCCGATGCTATGCGGCCTTCGCCGGTCACGTCGGCGACGGCAAGCACATCCTGGCGCGCAAGCTGATCGCCAGCATGTGGCGCTCGCGCTGGACGAAGCCGCTGCCGGTGGCGCGCGCCGATGTTCTGGGTGTGCATTTGCACGAGGCGGGGGCCCGGTAATGAACGGAATCGACCTTCCCTCGATCACCGCGGCGCTCACCGACGCGCACCTATCGATCTGGCGCGAGGCGCAGCAGGACATGGCGCGCCGCATCGCCCGCGCTCTCCAGCCGCTGACAAACCCGAACCATAGCGAGGCCGAGCGGTTCGAGGCCCTCAGCAAAATCATCTCGATCTGCAAGCAGGCGATCCTGTGAGCCCGCTGCTCTATTGGGTCCTGCTCGTCGCGATGGGTATCAACCTGCTCCTCTCGATCGGCTGGCCGTCATGAGCGCGTGGGACTTTCCGCGCCCGACGACCGGCATCTATGCGCGCACGCTGCTGCCATCGCCGACCTACGATCATTGTTTCGAGCTCGAGCGGCGCGGCGATCAATTCTTCTGCCGGTTCAAGCGAGACGGAAGTGTTGATCGCATCATCGCCGATTATTGGGAAGAGGTGCCGCCGCCATGAAGCGCGCCGTGATTCTACGCTACTACACGCTCGAAAGCGCCGAGGGCGCGCGCGTCACCCTCGCCGAGGCCCTCGATGCGTCGAGCCAAGAGCCGGTCGCCGCGTATTCGCTGCAGATGATGGAGGCGTGGTTGAAACGCAACGGGTTCCGCTGGCTGCAAGGATCGAGCGGCGTGTGGGTGCCGGCGTGACGATTCTGGCGCGGCCTTGAAGGGAGCGCTCTTCGGAGGACCGACAAGAGAGAGGAGATGACGATGGCGAGATATCACGAGGGACGCACGGTCGAATGGGGTCACTGGGCCATCACCTTCATGGAGCCCCAGCCAGATCCCACGAAGAACTACGGCGTGATCATCGGCCATGTGAGTTTCCCGGTCGGCACGCGCGGTCCTGTCGATGGGCTGAAGCGCGACTACTACCGCGAGATATGCCGAGCCTGGGTTGAGCAAGGCATCCGTCCGCTTGGTCTGGAGGCGTATCCGTCATGAAGCTCGCCAAGGCGTCCCGCCTCGCTCGCCGTCATACGGAGAATTGCCCCGATCCGCGCGATCCCGATTCTTCCCGTGAAGGCATGTTCCGCGATCACAACTGCTGGAAATGCCGGTCAGGAGAATTGCCCTGTGTCGTCGGCAATCCGAGGCAATGCGAATGCCCGCACGCGAGGAACGATTGAGCATGAACACGGAAATCGTCACCGCCGAAAAACCCGCTCTTCCGGCCGTCTCCGATCAGGAGCCGGGCAATCTGCTGCACGCCATCGTCACCCTCGCGAAAGATTCGGCGGTCGACGTCGCCAAGCTCGACGCGCTGCTCAAAATGCAGGAGCGGCTTGAGGGCCGCGACGCCGAGCGCGAGTTCACCGCAGCTTTCGTCCGGCTCTCGGCCAAGATGCCGCGCGTCAAGAAGAATGGCACGATCAGCCTCGGCACGAACAAGGGCTCGATCCCCTTCGCCAAATGGGAGGATATGGACAAGATCATTCGGCCGCTGCTCAACGAAGAGGGCTTCGCGCTTTCCTTCGACAGCGCGCCGCGGCCCGGCGATGGCGGCGGCCTCGTCGTCACCGGCAGGCTGGAGCGGGGCGGTCACGCGCGGACGGCCTCGATCCCACTGCCGCTCGATACCGGGCCCGGCCGCAACAACCTTCAAGCGATGGGCTCGACCCTCAGCTACGGCAAGCGCTACTGCGCCGAAATGCTGCTGAACATCGTCCGCGAGGGCGACGACGACGACGGCAAGCGCGGCGGGGCACAGTTCATCACTCAGGACGATATCGGCAAGCTGCGCAAGCTGATCGCCGACACCGGGACGGACGAAGATCGGTTCTTGCAATTCTTCCAGGTCACCGACCTCGCGAGCCTCACCGTCGAGAACCTCGCGCCGGCGCGCAACATGCTGCTCGCGAAGAGAAAGCCCGCATGAAAAGCGCCGGCCTCTGCTGGAAGTGCAAATGCGAGGTCTGGCTCCCGAACGAGCTGCACGATGCCGCCCACCGCAGCCCGGAGATTTCGTTTTTCTGCTCTTACGGCCACGCGGCGCATTTTGCCGCCGGAGAGACCGAAGAGCAGAAGCTCCGTCGCGATCGCGACCGCCTCCAGCAGAGGCTCGCCGAGAAAGACGACGAAATCAGCCGGCAGCGCGGGTTGCGCGAGGCGACCGAGCGACAGCTTTCGGCAACAAAAGTCGTCGTCACGCGGATCAAGAACCGCGTCGGCCGCGGCGTCTGCCCTTGCTGCAACCGAAGCTTCGGCGATCTCCACCGCCACATGACGACGAAGCACCCCGATTTCATCGAGCAACCCGCCGAGGCCGCGGAATGAAGATCATCAATTGTGAGCAAGGCTCCGCCGACTGGTACTTCGCGCGCCTCGGCATCCCGACCGCTTCGTGCTTCGACCAGATCGTCACGCCGGCCAAAGGGCAGCTGTCGAAATCCTCGATCAAATACGCCTATCGCCTCATCTGCGAACGGCTGCTGAAAAGCCCCACCGAGACCATCGAGGGCCAGCGCTGGATGGAGCGCGGCCAGGAGCTCGAGCCGCTCGCGGTGCGGCAATACCAGTTCGTGCAAGAGGTCGAGACCTATCCCGTCGGCTTCATCACCACCGATGACGGCTCGATCGGCGCGAGCCCCGACCGGCTCGTTAAGGGCAAGGCGATCTGCCTGGAAATCAAATGCCCGGCGCCGCACACGCATCTCGCCTATCTGCTCGACGGGCGTGGGGATGCCTATCGTCCCCAGGTCCAGGGCCAGCTTTACGTCGCTGAGCTGGAGCGCGCGGATTTCTATTCGTTCCATCCGCGGATGCCGCAATGCCTTGTGCAGACGCACCGCGACGAGCCCTACATCAAGCTGCTCTCTGCCGCGCTGGACGCCTTCAACGAGCAACTGCTCGACCTGACCGAGCGCGCGCGGCGCCTCGGCGTGTTCCAGGCCTATGAGCGGATCGAGACCCCGGCCGAGCGCGAGCATGCCGACGAGCTGCGCCAAGAGCTTGAAAACCGAATTCTCGAAAACGGGATGAACTGATGGCCGACATGAGCTTCACCCTCGGAATGCAGATCGACATCGTGCTGCGCGAGATACATTTCCGCGAGCAGGTCTACCCGCGGCTTGTCGGCACCGGAAAGATGAAGCAGCACCAGGCCGATCTGCAACTCGCCGGCATGAAGGCCGTGCTCGAGACACTCCAAGGCCTCAAAGCGAAAGAGGCGCCGTGATCCGTCCGCTGGCAATCGATCTCTTCTGCGGCTTAGGCGGATGGTCTGACGGCCTGCTCGCAGAGGGCTGGGACGTGATCGGCTTCGATATCGAACAGCATGTCTATGGCGAGCATCGCTATCCGGCGAAACTTGTCGTGCAGAACGTTCTGACGTTGCACGGCTCTCAATTCAAGACTGCTGATCTGATCGTCGCGTCGCCTCCATGCCAGGAATATTCCTACATGGCGATGCCCGTCGAGAACGTCCGCGGCGCCCAGGAATGGGTGGGGCGAGCTCGCTGGAACTTCGGATCATTTTATCTTTGGGGCGACGTGCCGGCGCTGATGCCGATGACGTTCCGCTCGCAGAAATTTAATCCTGACGGCACGGCGCACGGACCCGGAAGCTGGTTTGCAATAGCCGACAGCAAAAATCGCGGCGCACGCGCGATCAAGAACAACGGCGGCTCGTGGTTCAACATCGCCCACAACACGACAAGCGGGAAGGGGCAGAATCCTGATGGGCGAAAAGGCGTCCCGCACCGCACCGCTGGCCATTGGACGAATCCCGCCGAGCATGAGGGAATGAAGCATCGTGGATCGGGTGAAGTTTGGTTCGACACGGGCCCGGCATCTCTACCGAGCAAATCCCCCGCCCGCAAGATGGCCAGCGCCATGATCGCCAAGATACCACTTCCGCTCGCGCGGCATATCGCCTGCGTGTTCAAGCCCGCAAAAGCGGAGGCCGCATGACCTGGCCGATCACGCTTGAGGAGGCGGGAGAGCGGCTGCATTGGAAGCGCGGGCTGCGCGCGCTCAAGGCGCACGCCAAGCGCCACGGCATCGGACGTTGCGTCGGCCGCGGGCCCGGCGGCATCATCCTCGACGAAGCCGACTATCAAGCCCTTTACCGGAGCCTCCCATGCCCCTCAAACTCGTCAAGCGCGGCGCCGTCTGGTATGTCCGCGGGACCGTCCGCGGCCGCTATTGCTTCGAAACTGCGGGCACATCTGAGCGATCGCAAGCCGAGGCGTACCGCGCGAAGCGGGAAGCGCAGCTTTATGAAGCAAGCATCTTCGGCGAGCGTGCTGCCATTTCCTTCGGCCGGGCGGCGCTGAACTATCTCGACTTCGAGACGCGCAGCGAGCGGACCAAGGATTACGTCGCGCAGCTGATCGCGCATTTCGGCGAGCGAATCGTCGGGGCGATCGACCAGGCCGCCGCGGATGAGGCGGTCGAGAGCATCACAGGGCTGGATGCCGCGGCATCGACCAAGGTCAGGATCGTCTACACGCCGCTCACCGCGATTCTGACGCATGCGGCAAAGCGCGGCTGGTGCGCCTACCCGCATTTCGACAAGCCGGAGCCGCCGCCGGGCTCGACCCGCTGGCTCGCCCCGCTCGAGGCCTTGGCGCTGATCGAGGGCGCGGCGCCGCATTTGCGGCCGATGCTGTCGTTCTTTTTCGGCGCCGGCGCGCGCGTGGCGGAAGCGCTCGATCTCGAATGGACGGACCTTCACCTCGTCGACGCCAAGGCCAGACTGCGCAACACGAAGAACGGCTTCGACCGGATCGCACATCTCCCGCCGGTCACGGTCGCGGCGCTCGCCGAGCTGCCGCATCGCGAGGGCAAGGTGTTCCGCCGCGACGATGGCGAGTCCTACGCCGATCGCGAGCGTCTCGAAGGCGGCCAGATCAAGACGGCCTTCGCGACCGCGTGCCGCAATGCGGGCCTCCTCCGTCCGGTGCTCAATGAGAAGGGCGAGCCGATGTTGGGCGACGATGGCGAGCCGCTGCTTATACCCAGCGTCACCCCGCACGATTGCCGCCACACCTGGGCGACGTGGTTTTACGGCGTCACCAAAGACCTGTTGCTACTGAAGGATGAGGGCGGCTGGCGCACGCTGGCGATGGTCGAGCGCTACGCGCACCTGATGCCGTCCGAGCTCGTGCCGCAGATCGGGCGGGTGTGGGGGCCGAGCCATCCGCGCATCGGCCCGCTGCCGGTTGAAGCGCCGCAAGAGAGAAAGGGCGCCGCCCGTGCCTAATACCAGCCCCACCGAAGCCGAGCGCGAGAAAGGCCAGCGCATACGGGCGCATATTGCTTCGCGCGGCTATGATCCAACTTTCGCGGAGCGAACGATAACCGCAGCCCTCGCCGCCGCTCGCGAGCAGGCGCAGGCCGAGGCCGATGCGCGCGTGATCGATATGCGGGAGGCGTGTGCGAAGCTGTGCCGAACAGGCTTTGCGAGAAGCGATGCTCACATGGGGCGCGTTCTGGAAAATGTGGCTGATGCAATAGCCGCCCTTCCCCTCCCCGGCGCCGAGCGCTGGGTGAAGCTGATGAAGTTGCCAAGCAACCTCAATGAACTCCAGGTCGCGTCCATGAGGCGGCTGCGGGAGGCGCTGAAATGGAGCCATCACACGGACATAATCGTTCGAAAGGACGGCCAAGACCTCCATTTTGAAGCCGATTACCTGCGCGAAATGCTTGATGCAGTAGCCCTCGCCCCCTTCGGCGAGCGGGAGGGGAAATGAGCGCACTTTTCTTCGTCGTGTTTGCAGCCCTCGCGATTATTGCAGTGCTTGGCTGGCTCAAAGGATACGACCAAGGCGTATCCGATACCGAAAAGCGCTGGTCGGCCGCAGTTGAGAGAGCCGAATGGGATCGGAAAGCCATGAAGCTCCTCCCCGAAGCGATGATCGAGGCGGAGCGGAGGGTGATCGAAGCAGCAACAGCATGGGTGCTCAACAGCAAGACGTGCAGCGACGAGACCGGCGAGCGCTGGCGCGAATATCGTGAGGACGACGAACAGGCGATCCACGACGCGATCAGCGATCTCATAGCCCTCGCCGCAGCGCGGGGCGCGCCAGGAGGCGGGGAATGAGCGACGAGTGCAAAATCGCCGAACCGTGTTTTTTCGAGAAAAATGCACTTGATCTAAAAAGGAAAAGTCCCATAAGTGAGCCAAAATTGGGCACTTCTGCGATTTCTGAAAATCGAGCGTGCTATAATAGGGCGTCCAACTGAGGAGGATGCGATGTTCGTTGCGACCTATCAAGACATAAAGAAGGGCGAAGAGCTGGCGCGGAAAGCTGGCTGGGACGGAGTGGAAGGCTTCTTGGATTTCGTCCATGACGATATGCGCATGGATGTATCAAAGCGGTTCGACAAACTCGACGATGCGGTGCGCTGGCTTCAAGAAATCGTCGCTAAGAAGAGCGTCTTTGGTTGTGGCGATATAATCGAGCTTGAGGCCGTTCCCATCGAGCGGCGCTGTGACTACTGCACGTGCCGCGGGATGCGGCCAGTGCGAGAAATCCTGGTCACTACTGACGAGATCGAACGCGAAGAGCCTCGCGACGACTGCGCCTACGAAGAGGACATGACAACCCCTCCCGACACCAGCACAGAGGGCGTGAAGGCGCTTGCCGCGAAGCTCCATGATCTTGCACCAGTGCTTCCGGCGCCGTTCGATACGCTTGATCCGCCCAAATGGGAGGACGTGCTTGACGCTGGAATGCGCCACAAGTCAGGCGCGAAGCCCACAGACTATCTCGGCGCGTGGTTGAAGATTGCCCGGCTGTTTGCCTACGCAACGCATATAGTCGAGACGGTCGAACAACGCCACCGCGCCCGCGAGGCCAAGGAGACGAAGGGTGACTAACCCGACCGATGCAGAGATCGAAGCAGTCGCGCGTGCCATGTGGGATGCTTATCGGAATCATCCAGAGAGTGGCAAGGACCATCCGACGCTTAGGGGGACGAGCTGGGACGATCTTGCTTACCTCGCCGCAAGACATCCGCGCGCCAAAGAGATCATGGAGCTTGGGGTTATCGAGGCCCGCGCCGCGATCCTCGAGCTCGATAAGGTGAGGACGGAGGGAAAATAGATGGCGCGCCCCAAGGGCTCCACGGGAAGGTGGCCGAGAAATCGGCTTGTTGTCAGTTCTCCCGAGCAGCGCAAGCAGGCAGTACAAGACGCAATTTCGTTGAACCAAGCAATTGACGAGCAAAAGGAGAGCCGGCGTGAAGCGTGAATATGTGGTGATCGACGAAGAAGGGCATGTCTCATTCAGCGCCGCGAAAGATGCGCCCGAAAAATTCGGCACATGGAAAGCCGCCAAGAAGCGCGCCGAAGAATTGGCAGCGTGCTCGCCGGGATGCACGATCAAAATCTACGAGCTGACAGCCGAAACAAAATGCGCCGTCGCCCCGTCAGAAACCTACCGCAAGCATCCCATTGAGCATTATACCGAACCGAAGCCATGACCGCCGACCAGGACCGCCGCGCGGCGGAGGAGTGCGCCGAGACAGTCGCCCGCAATATTCTCGGCTGCGCTTGGTCGCAAGAGCGATGGGTAGAGGATGCTTGAAGGGCTATTGAATCCGTGCAAAATCCGCGCAGAGGATCAAGGACATTGCGAATTTCCAAGCGTCATCAGGACGTTGGCGATGACAAGCACACCCTTCACACGGGTGGGGTCGTAGGTTCAATCCCTACAGCGCCCACCATCTTTTCCCGCAGAAATCCGCCAGATTTCGATGGTCTTCGCCTCAAGTCAGAAATGCTATCCTGCATGAACGAAGCACGAATCTGCACGGATTTGTTCCCAAGATCGGTGCAAAATCCGCGCAGTGAACGTTCCGCCGATGTTCGCTGAAAGGAGAGCCTGATGGCACGGTCGAAGGCAAAGACGAAGGCGGGAAAGCAGAAGAAGGTCCGCAAGGTCATGGACGAGTTCAAATCGGGCACGCTGCGCAGCGGCTCCAGCAAAGGCCCGCGGGTCAAGAGCCGCAAGCAGGCCGTCGCGATCGCGCTCAGCGAATCGGGGCAAGCGAAGAAGCGCGGCGCCGCGAAGAAGCGCCTCGAAGGAGTCAGCTTTTGACCATCCTTCAGTCCTGCGGCAATTGCCGCTACTGGATGCGCGGCGAAGATCAGTCGCAGCAGAACATTGGCATCTGTCGCCGCTGGCCGCCGACACCGTTCATCCTTGAAGCGCGCGGTGATCAGGTAAAGGTCCGATCCGAATTCCCGCCCATGAAAGACGTGGGCTGGTGCGGCGAGTGGGACGAAAGCCGATGACCGACGAGGCACCGAAGCCGAAGACCGTGCGGATCTTCACCAGCATCGTGAAGATCGACGCGGCCGGCCAGCCTCACAAACAGTTCTTCGACATGCCGCTGCTCGATCCCGGGCGCGTTCCGCCGGTCATGACGCCGCAGGGCTGGCAGCCGCAGACGCCCTGGATGTTCTTCATGGGCAATTTCCTCCAGCACCGCGGTGTGCTGGTCGAGAATGCCTGGATCCCGGAGCGCATGGTCGAGCTGATCATCGTCGAGCCCGACGTCAACGCGCTCGATCCGAGCAGCATCGATATGTCGAACGTGGTGAAGCTGCGATAGTCGGCAGCGTCGTCTTCGGGCTCGGCATCCACCGTTTCGCGATAGCGCGGCGCCGGCAGCACATCGACCGCGCCGACCTCTTTGAGCTTGCGAATCCCCACCTCGTCGAGCAGCGGGTGATTGTTGAGGTCGGAATCGTGCCGCTTGATGCGCTCCAGGATTTCCCGCAGCTTGTCGGCGTTCTCGTTCTGAATGCCGAGCTGCTTCAGCCCGATATAGGTGTTGACCACCGAGGTCGCGGCCGCGCGCTGGATGGTCAGAGAGCGCACCCATTGCCGATGATGGCGCGGCACTCGCGTTTTTATGATGTCGTGAAACGCGATCAGCGCCTTCGGCACCAACACCTGCTCGTAGAAGCCGAGCGGGTCCTTGAACGGATCGACCTTGTAGACCTTCTTGCGGGGCATCAAAACTCCATGTTGGTTGCGTAGCCGTTGGCCTGCAGCAGCGGCAATTCCTTCTTGAGCCGCATGCCGATATCGGTGCGCCACATCACCGAGTTGGGGGTTTGCTTCAGATTGCCCAGCACGCGATAGGCGCCGGCGCGGGCCTCGCGCACGGTCTTGCCGGTCCCGGTTGCGACCAGCACGTAATCGCCCGCCGTCACCCAGCACGGCCGCGTGATCACCTCGCCGCCGACCATCTGCGGCGCCTCGCCCATCATCACCTTGCAGGGATGGATGCTCGGCATGATCGAGGGCTTCATGCCGTAGATCGGGATGCCGCACACGTCGCGCTGCGTCGCGTGGCTATAGGGATAATCGGGGATCGACATCACAACGCCGATCGCCACCTGGTTCATCTTGAAGGCACGCGCGTCGCGGCCCTCGGCGAGATCGAGCAGCCATTCGGCATGATCGCCCTTGTGCAGCGCCTGCTGAATGTTGAAGGCTGGCCAGCCGGGCCGCATGGTGAATTCGAGTGGCCAGGGCTTGCCCTTCTCGTCGATAATGCAGTTGACATCGATGCAGCCGAGATAGGCCATCCGGTCGAGCGTCTCGGCGAGCGGCGCCAGGACCTTGCGCGCGAGCTTCGACGATGAAACGAAGCGCATCGCCGTCCCCTGCTCGCCGGTCGCGACGCCGAGATCGCCGTTCATCAGCTTCTTGTGCTCCCAATTCTCCTCCCAGCCTTCGTTGAAGCCGCCGGGGCCGAACCAGCCGCCGACGCCCATCTCGACGCCCGAGACCTTCTCCTGGAGGATGAACTTTCCCTTGAGCTTTTGCGCCTTCTTCCAGCGCTCCAGCATGTAGACGAGATCGGCCGGAGACTTCGCGACATAGGAGAGCGCCTTGTCGGTCTCGTCGCCGCAGGGCTTGGAGACGAACGGCCGGTCCTCCTTCTTCACATAGGCGATCGCCTTGTCGTAATCGCTGAACTCGCGATAGGGCGGTACTTCGATGCCGTGATGCTCGAGCACCTTCATGCCGAGCGTGCGATCGGTTTCCCAGGCCGCGGCCTCGACCGACGGCCCGATGATCTTCGCGCCGCGCTCGCGCCACGCATCGAGCTCGCGCAGATATTTGAGATTGTCGGTAAGGAACACGATATCGGCCCAGCGCATCCACTCGCGCCAGTCCGCGACCTTCTCGACCATGCCCTTGCCGATGACGTCGCCGCGCTTGGTGTCGCCGATGAACCATTTGACTTGATGCCCATCGTCCTGGCAGCGCAGCAGCCAGTCGAGCACGCTTTCGCCCCAGGTATCGACGCAGAGAATTCTCATTGCGGGCTCGCTCGCTGAAGCTCCAGCCGGTTCGCCCGGCGCGCCGCGGATCGCGCGTCGCGCTGCTTGAAATATTCCTTGCCCTGCGCCTGCTGCTCCGTCGGGGTCGAGACGCCCAGCTGCTGCAAGAGGAACTGCGATGGCGAGATGCTGTTCTCGATGAGCCGCTGCGCCTGCCCGACCGGCTGGAGCGCCGAGCCGACCCATGCCAGGAGGTCGCGAAGGAACTGATCGGCGTGGCCGTCGGTCAGGTTCTCGGGATAGGCGATCGGCTGGCCGTTCCAGAAATAGCGGCCATAGACCAGCTCGAGAGGCTTCGTCACCATGCCCGGCGAGAACACCGACTGGATCGCCTGCGAGGCGGCGCGCTGGCCCTCGAACACGTCCTTGATCGCTTGCGGCACAGAGGTTGCGCCCGGCCGCGAGACCTTGGCGTTCGCGTTGCCGGTGATCTTCTGCCAGCCCTTGTCGAGCATCGGATAGTAGATCGTCAGCAGCACGCCGAGCATGGCGAGCTTGTCGAGGGCCGCGGCGCGTTCCTTCAGCGGCACGTTCCGGCCGGCGAGCTCGCGCGCCATGTTCATGTAAGAGGCGAGGCGGTTGTACTGATAGCGGCCGAACATGGTAGCGAGCGGCTGGCTCAGGATCTGCGACAGCCAGCGCTGGCCGAGCACCTGGCCGGGGATGCGGTAATTCGGCATGTGGCGCTCGGTCTCGCGGATCGCCGCCTCGAGGCTGCGGCCTTTGCCTTCGAGCTCCATGACGCGCGCCACTTCGAGGATGTCGCCGAACTCCCACAGCGCTTTGTTCGAGGTGGTGTAAAGCGCGCGGATGAGCTCGACGGGATTGGCCTTGCCGGCGAGCGAGGCGATGCGCGACCACTCGGCCGGATGCTCCGCCACGTCCTCGCCGAGCTTTGCGATCAGCGCCTTGTGCACGTCGCGGGTGATGAAGCGGGCATAAGGGAGCGAGGCGCCCGAGCGCAGGATGCGGGTGTAATCCTGATCCTGGGTTGCGACCGACCGCGCGGCCTTCAGCAGCGAGCGGAAGGTCGAGGGGACCGAGGTGAGCGTCCCGGCGAGGCCCTTTTCGACGAAGTAGTGATTGGCGACGTTGCGCATGTGCGGCAGCGGGTTCCAGAAGATCGAGCCCTTGATAAGATTGCCCGCCTTGTCGAGCGCCCCTTCGAGGCCCTCGATGTCCCGTTGCCGGCCGAGCGCATCGTCGAGCGCATCGGCAAGGTGCGGCTCCATGTAGAACTGCCGGAATTGCGGCATCTTGGGGATGCGCCACGCGCGGCCGTTGGTCTTAGGCGGTGTCGCCGTGTCTGAGACCTTCACCGCGATCTTGTCCCAATCGGGCGAGGCCTTCATGTCGTCGATGAATTTGGCGTTGCGCACGGCCGAGCGCAGCTTGGCGAGATTGTCGAGCCGGTTCGCCAGCACGTTCTTCTGATAGCGGGTCTGCGCGACGCTCTCGATCTCCTTGGTGGTCGCGGGCTCGAGCCGCCAGGTATCGCCGCCGACCCTGATCTTCGCGCCGTCGCCGAGCTTCTGCCCTTTGCCGAAGCGGCCGAGCTCGACCGGATCGGTGCTGCCATCGAAGCCGAGGACGGTCCCATCGGTCCCGACATGCACAACTGTGCGATCGCCGGTCTCGGGATTGACGGCGTTCCAGAAGCGTCGCGACTTCTGCGCATCGACGGTCTTGCGCATCGACCGTCCGGGGGCGCCGCCGAACCGGGCCTCGACCCCCTGCTTCCACTGGTCCAGCACCTCGCCGAAGCTTCGGGTGCGGCCGGCGACATAGCGCGGCGTGTATCCCTCGGCATTCATCGCCGACAGGTGCTCGCGCTCCTCGACCGGATAGCCGAGCCGGTCCAGTTCCTGCGCCAGCTGGTCGCCCTCGGCCTTCAATGGGGCAACATGCTTGTCGTAAATCGCCTGCTCTTCGGGGGTGAGCGCGACGCCCTTGGGGTCTTCCTCGTGGTGATAGAGCTTCTCCCAGGTCTCGGGCTTGATCCCCGCGGGCACCTGGTCGAGTGCCTTCATCACGTCGAGCCGGTCGGCTACCTTGTTGCCCTCAAGCTGGAAAAGCTGATCCTCGAAGGTGCGGGGCTTGGTCAGTGCTGGTGCGCGCGTGAGCGGTCCCGCGGGCGGTTGCGCGGCGGTAGCGGCCGGAGTTGGCGAGGGCTGCGGCGGTGTTGCGGCGGCGGGAGGCTCTTCGACCGACGGTTTCGGCGGCTCGGCCGCCAGGGGCTTGGGCGCCTCGGCGGGGATGGCCGCAGCCGCAGCCCGTGGCCGCGGCACGACCGACCGGCCGGCGCCCGCCAATTCCAGGTTGATCGCCTCGTTGCGCGCCGCCTCTTCGAGGCTCTTGCTGCCCGCCGGGCCGTATTTGCCCTTCAGCACATCGCCCGGCATCTTCACCGTCTCGACCGCGGGATCGATGATCATGTGCTTGATGTCAGCCCCGACCGCTTCGGCACCCTCTTTCAGGACCTCGCCGAAGCTGCGGTGCTTGACCGGCTCGCCGGTGGGGCTCTCCAGACGGTACTTGGGAGCGCCAGAGACAGCCGCTGGTGGGGTATCTTCGTCCGGGCTACCAGTGCTGGAGGGCGGGACGAGTTGGTAGAGACTGGCGGCGGGCTGCGGCGCGACGAGCGTATAAGCCATGCCTCATTGCCCCGGCCCCGGAGCCGCCCATTGGCCGCCCTTGATCACCGCGACCACCTTGCCCGAATCGTCCTTGGCCTGGGTGCCTTCGGGGATGCCCTTCGGGTCGGGCAGGTCGCTTGGTAGGGCCGAGGCGCCGGCCGCCGGCTCGTCGAGCGTATTCTTGGCGGCGTTGAAGCCGGGCAGCTTCGGATTGGCCTTGCGCGCCGCCTCCATCTTCTTCGCCGCGGCGTCCCGCTCCTTCACCAGCGTGTCGTATTTGCCCCGGCCTGGCGTTCCCGGCGCCGGCAGGATGCCGCCATTCTCGCGGATGATATCGTTGATCTTGGTGTTGGCTTCCTGCCTCTGGGTAGACGCGAGCCTGTATTCGGCATCGGACCCGGCCGCACCGGCTTTGTTCGTCAGCTTGATCAATAGCGTGTTCAGCTGCTGCTGAAGCCGCTGCGTCGCGCGATCGTTCACCCCCTGCTGCTGCATCTGTGCGATCTGCATGCGGATGTTGAGCGCGTCCTGCTGCAGCGCCATGCGATCGGCGCCCTGCTGCAACCGATTGTTGGCCTCGCGGATGCGCTCCTCGAGGGTCTGCTGCTGCATCTGCATGCGCAGGGTCAGCATGTCCTCGCGGTATTGCGACTGCGCCATCGGCCCCATCTGGGTGATGGTGGCGCCAACGGCGCGAAAGAGCGCATCGGGCTTGATCCCCGGATTCGCGGCTTTGATCCGCGCGGCGATCGAATAGGGGCTCAGCGGGTTGTCGGTGCTCGCGCGCGAGCCGGTTCCGGTGCCGGTGCTGCTGCCGCCGGATGACGACGCGCCGCCGCTGCCGGGCTGGCTGCTGCCGGTGATCGCAGCTGGCACCGCGCTATGGCTGCCGTCAATCAGGCCAAGGCCCGCCGCCACATTGGCCGAATCCTCTTGCTGCTGGGCGGTGATCAGCTGCTGACGGCGGACGTTCTCGAGCTGCGCGGCCTTGATGCGCTGCTGCGCCTGCTGACCGGCAAGGAAGCCGCCAGGGATGCTCGACGAGAGCGCCGCCAAGCCGGTGAGGTCGATCGCCATCTAGAACAGCGCCCCGGCGCTGGCATTGTCCAAGCCGCCGGCGCCGAAGTTCGAGAAGCTGCCGTAATCGGTGCCTTGCGCGGCATTGAAGTCGAAGCCGCTGTAATTCGGCGTCGGGGCGAAAAGCTGCGACAAGCCCGGGTTGCTCGAAAGCTGGCTGAGCGCCGTGCCGATGCCCTGGCCGATCGACTGGTTGTTGCCGAAATTCTGCGCCGCGCCCGCCTGGCCCACCGAGGTCGCCGATTGCCCGAGCTTCAGATAGGCCGCCAGCGCGTTGAGGGTGTTTTGATCGAGGCCCAGGGCGTTGTTGTAGCCGCCCGACACCGAATTCATCGCGTTGACGATGTCGTTTTGCTGGCCGAGATAGGTCGAATAGGGCAGCGCGCCGGTGGTCGCGAGCGTATTGATTGCCGAGCCGCCGAGATCGGACGCACCGGCAAAGCCGCGGCCCGCGCCCTGAAGCGCCTGAAGCTGACGCTGCAGCTGCGCGTTCTGCCAGTCGATGTTGAAATTGCCGAGGCCCTGACCGACCAGACCGGCGCCATAGGGAGTCCCGAAGACGCCGTTTTGCGCATTGACCGAATTGAGCTGATCCTGCAGCTGCTGGACCGAGCGGTTGTAGAGCGCCGACTGCGGGTCGAAGCCCGTCTGCAAAATCTGATTGCCCGCGCCATAGAGGCTCGACGCCGCGCCCTGTTGCGCCGGGGCGACGGTGCCCATGCCATAGGCCGAGGCCTGCTGCGCCGCATTGAGCGCGCCGGCGCCGTAAGGGTTGGCGGCAGCGTTCTCGCCCGCAGTCAGCAGCGGGTTGATCGTCATCAGCGGCAGCGACGTGCCGTATTGCTGCAGCTGTTGGAGGATTTGCTGGTAGTTCTGATCGGCGCCCGGCTGGTTCTGTGGGATGTAGGCCGGGGGCGGTGCCGAGCCGTTATAGAAGCCGCCCGCGCCGCTCCCGCTCGGAGCATTGACGTCGTTGTAGATCGTGCTGCCGACAGAAGCCGCCACGCCGGCGGCGGCAATGCCCGCGATGACGCCCATCAGCCCCTCACCATCTTGTCCCAGCAGTTCTCGACATGCGAGTAGCCGCGCTTTTTCAGGACCGGCCCGAGATATTCGAGAAACGCCTTGTCGTGATACCAGATGCGCACCCACCGTCCGGCGAACTCGGCGGGGATGTCGCGCTCGGCTTTGTCGATCATGCTGACGCCCGCGCCGCTCGCGCGGTGATCCTTCGTGACGAAGATGCCGTCGCCCATGATGTGCATCGTCGCGGAATAGTGGATATGCGGCATCACCATGTAGCTGGCGTACCCGATGAGATCGCCGCGCAGCCGCGCGCCTACCACGCGCAAGATTCCTTTATCGGCCAGCGCCAAATACTGATCCCAATCGACCGAGAGCGGCATCAGGTCGCGGTAAACCCCGACCTCCTGCCAATGGCGCTCGACGAGATCGGGGAGCCCGTCATCCATCAAGGTCTCAAGCGGCTCCCACGCCAGCTCGCAGCTAAGCGTTCGCGTCCGCATCGCCCGCATCCAGCTTGCGCATCTCGAAGATCAGATGAAGCCGCGCCTGCTGCCCCCAATTGGCAGCGCAATGGCGCACGCGGTTGTTGAAGTAGCAGAGGGTCCCGGCTTCGAGGTGCAGCATCTCCGATTGCGAATAGAGGAAGCAGCCCGGGTTGGTGACGAGCGGCAGGTGAAAGCGGATATGCTTCTCGTGATAGGGCCCGTCATCGACATGCCAGAAGATCGACGAGCCGGGATCGAGGCGCGACACCATCGCCCGGCCCATCTCGCCGTCGAGGTATTGCCGCGCCAGGCTTTCAGCCATGATCGCGCGCCGCGCCTTCTCGAGCAGCTGCTGCATCGTCTTCCACTGCTCGAGGTCGCGGGTCGAGCGGACCGGCAAATCCTCGAGCCAGTTCTCTTTCGTGATCGGAGAATGCGCGCGCAGCAGCAGCGACGCGCCGAGCCCGAAGCTCGAGTTGTTGAGCTCGCCGCGCGCCTCGACCGGCTTCCACTCTTTCGGCCGAAGCTTGAACAGCTGCGCCGTCACCGCGAAGGTGTCGAGCTGCGCGATGGCGCGGAAATTAATCATGCGGCCGGCTTCATCAGGAGTTGGCGCGCGGCGTCGGTGGTCGGACGCTCGACGAATCGCGGCAGCGGATCGAGGGTGATGTCCGCGGCAAGCGGGTCGATCATCTCGTCGGTTGAAAGCGCCTCGACGGGGCCGATATCGATGGGATCGAGCATCATGCCGCGGCGGGCCAGTTCCCGGTCAACAGCATGTCGGCGATCCGGCGCGCGCGGGCCGGCGCTTCATCGATCGCCCATTTGCTGTCGAGCACCGCAGCCTTGGCGCCGGGCCAATCCGAGGAGCGGATCGCCGCCAGCAGGTCGGTGAATTCTGACAGACGCTCGCGGCCCATCGTATAAGCCATGTTGGTGAGCGCGGCGCGACGCGGGCTGCCCAGCAGGCTCCACGCGCCGATGCCAAGCAGCTGAGACGCATCGCCCCGCGCCAGCGCGAGCCGGCTATCGATCAGCGCCTGGGCTTCGGGGACCGTGAGCCCCGAGCCATCGAGCCGGATGCCCCAGCCGATGGTCGGATGCCCGATCACCGTCGATCCCGGACCGATGGGCTTTCCGGTCGCATCGTCATAGACGGTCGCGCGATAGCCCTCGTCGCTCTTGATCAGGTCCGCGTCGGTGTCGAGCCGAAGCATCAGAACGTCACGTCCTTGAGGCGGTCTTTCGAGGATTTCTTCTTGCGCTTCCCAAGCTTGCGGTTGGCGCGAGCGTCGATCTTCCCTTCCTCGCCCTTCGACATGCGGCCTTTCTTAACCGCCTGCTTTGCGCGGCCTTTGGCGGCAACAGCGCGGCCGCGCGTGTCGGTCGGGTAGCCGCCGTCCTTGTTGGCTTTGCCTTCGCGAGCGAGCCGGCGCCGCTTGGCAGCGTTCGGCGGGACCATTTCAGGCCGTCCGGGGACCGAGCGTTCGCGGCGTCGGCGCGGTGCCCGAGCGGGTCGCGCCCTTGTCGATCGAGCCGCCTTTCGAGGTGGCGAAGCCGCTCTTGTCATGGCCGGCCGGGCGCGAACGCGTCAGCCCCTTGAGGATATTCCCGCCGCTGCGGGTCGCTTTCGCAACCATCGTCGTCTCCTATTGCGTGTTGGCGAAACCGGTGAAGCCCTGCTGCACGAAGTCGCCTTGCGCGTTGACATTCTCTTGCGTGCTGGCACCGCCACCGGCGGTGAATTCGACGGTCAGCGCATTGCCAGGAGTCGCCCGCAGATCGAGACCGCAAAGATCGATCGAGGCGAGCCCGTTGGCGGCGCTGTTGAGGTCCTTGGACCAGATCACCGTGCCGCTGCCGCTCGCGCCGTCGCGCACCACGAGCTCACCCGCGCCGGCGCTGGTGCCGGAGAGCGACGCGCTGATGCAGCGCAGGCGGGTTTGGGTGCCGGTCGTGGCGGCATTCGTCGGCGCCGCAACCGAGGCGGTGGCCTGAGCCGCGCCCGCTGGACGGTTCGTGATTTGCCAAGGCGCCGACGCCCAGGCAAGCGACGGGAGCAGAACCAGCCAGAAGGCGATGAGCCAGGCGCGCAGCATTAGAAGCCCGGCACGTACCGGATGTTGCCGCTGGCGTCGATCACCGTCAGCCACTCCTGCACCGCCGTGTGCGACCCGGTCGGGCCGAGCGAGCCCAGCACCGTCGCAACCGATCCATTCGCGGCAAAGCCGAGGCTGGTCGCCGGCTGCATGTTGGTGTTGACCGACTGGATGAGCGCATTCAAATCCGGCATCGCGATCGGGAAATTCGCCGGATTGGTGCCCGTCGGTCCGGTGAAGAGCGGAAGCGTCGCGGAGACCGCCGACCCGATCAGCATCGCCGAGACCGTGAGGCCCAGCCCGAACACGGCGCCGGACAGGAATTTCTTGAGCAACCCCTTCATCTTTCCCTCCTGGCGCATCGGCGCCGCTGCTGGACAATATCACACTAAAACAGGTGTTGAATAGAGGCGCGCTAATGCCCGTGCGTCAGCAGGGTGATGATCATCCCTCCCATGCCGAGGATCACCACGATAAGGTTGGCGATCACCGCGGTCATCACCGCCCACCACCGCTTCGAGCACTCGCCTTGATGCTCCTCGAGCTTCTTCAGCACGTAGAGCGGCGTGATGACGACTCCCTCATCGCTCATCGTTAAAATTCTCGCTTCAGAAGTAAGCGGTGACGACGATCACGGCTGACGCGCCCGCAAAGCCGGCAGTTCCGCTGGTCCCCGCCCCGCCCGCCGATCCCCCGGCGCCGACCGCAAAGGAATAGGTCGCTGCCGGATTGTTGATTTGCAGCTCGACATACTCGCCCGCCCCCCCGCCGCCGCCGGCAGCGAGCGAGGCCGAAGCGACTCCCGGCGCGCCCGCGCCGCCGCTGCCCGTGCTGCCCGGCGCCAAGCCGGAGATACCGCCGCCGCCGAAGGGGCTGGAAGCGCCGATACCGCTAATCGGGACTGGGTATTGGGCATTGGATTGAGCGCCGGTCCCGCCCGTCGCGCCGGGAAGACGCAGGTACGCAGCGCCAGTGCCGCCCGATCCGCCGGCGCCGCCCGCGCCAGGCGCGGTCCCGGCATTGGACAAGCCCCCGCCCGAACCGCCCTTCGCGACGATGCCGTTGAAGGAGGTGTCGCCGCCGACCCCGCCCGCAGTGACCGCGCCCCCGGTCCCCGACCCGCCGCCGCCGCCGCCGCCGCCGATCATGCGGACGATCAGATAAGCCGCGCCGGCCGGCGTCGCGTAAGTCCCGCTGCCGCTGTTCTCGACGGTGATCGAGGGCGGCTGGGATTTAGGCGCCGAGGTCAGCAGGACATATTCGGTGCCGTCATAGATCGCCATCGCGCTCTGGCCCGAGACGATCTCGCCACCGGTCAGGACGGCAAGGCCCGAGGCGGTGATCTTGTCGATGATCGTTGCCGGCTGGCCGCCGACGCTGAGCGTCACCGACGCCGTGTTGGTGAAGCCGGGAATCCAGGTGACGATGTTGCCGGCGTTCAGCGCGAAGCTGTTCGGAGCCGTGGTCGAGATCACCTGCGCGTTCGCCGTCCCGGTGGAGGTGCCGCCGGTAAAAACCACCGTGCCGCCCTGCGCATTCGAGAGCGGCGTCGTCAGACCCGAGAGCGAGCTGATATCCGAATTCGCACCGTTCTTCGCGAGGTTCGTATTCGCGCAGCCCATGATGGTGTTGAAATTCGACATCACCTGATTGGCGTCGGCCGTCGAGCCGTTCGTCAGGGTGAAGGTGTAGGGCGTGCAGTTCGAGGCGAGCGCTGGCGCGGCCGCGGCCAGCAGCAGGAGGAGAGCAGCGATCAATTTGCGCATGGCGTGCATGGCGTCGCCTTTCAGGGCATGTGCGTGAAGAAGAAGGGAACGGAAGACGCTGGTGTGGCACCCGGAGCTATCGCAATCGCAATCGTGCCCCAAAAATTATTGGCCGCGGTGGCACTGTTGGTGATCGTAATAGTCGAGACCGTCAGCGCACCATGCGTCGATTGCGTGTTACTGAATCCCTCGGTTGCCGAAGAAAAGCTATCGGCACCGAGTGCCGATTGATCGCCACCTTGATCGGTGAAGCCCGTCGGCGTCGAAAAGGTGGTCGAGCTCGCTTTATAACTGACACCGACGAAAGCGAGGATCATGCAGCCGTCTACCGTCGTGGTGACGCTGTTGAAGCTGGCGGATTTGCTATTGCCACCTTTCGGCGTGGAATGGGCATTGATCGGTGTAGCGCCGTCTTGTCCTGAAAGCTCAATGATGATTGCGCTTTCCGTGTCCGAGGTTCCGCCAGAGGTGCCGAAGATGTAGCTTGCCGGCTCGCTTCCGCCGGCTACATGCCAGCCGCTATTGGTCTCACCATCGGGTGAGCCATCTGAGCCGAATGCAGTGAACGCGGCCGGCGGCGTCGGAAATCCGCTGACGGGCATGTCGGCCGAGACGAAGGCGATGAGGATATCGCCACTTACCCAACCAGGATTGTTGACCACGGCGCTCGACGTGCCGTGACCCGTCGCGATCGAGACGACGGAGAGTGCGGCACGCGCATCGAACGGCGCGACAACAAGCGCGACGAGCAGAAGCAGCGAAAGGGAGATACGCCGTAAGATCGTCATGCGCCGTCACCCACCAGCACGGCTGTCGCCGTCGAGCTGATCGTCGTCAGTTGCAGCCCGATCACCGCGTGCTGACCGAAGGTCTTGGTGAAGCTATGCGCGGAAACGAGGGTCGCCGCCGAGACCGCCGAGCCGTTGACCGCCACCTGCCCCGCCCCGTCCTGCCGGATGTTGATGTTGCAGACCGTACCCGCAGAGGGAACGATGCTCGCCGGGATCGTCACCGTGACCGCCGAGGCATTCGAGAAGGCGACGGTCTTGCCGCAATCGTTCGAGACCAGCGTGTAAGTCGTGCCGCTTTGATCGTCTTCCTGATTGAGGACCGAGCCGAAAGTCTGCTGCGCGCCGGAGAAATCGTTTGCGCCATCGAGAAAGGGCAGATTGTGCCCGCTCGTCCCGGTGTTGGCGATGCAGGCCGTGCCATCGTTCGAGAGATCGGCGCACGCGATCGTCGCGACAGTGAGCGCGCCACCGGCGCTGTTTTGCTTGACGAACTGGTTGGCGCCGCCGGTCGCCGAGAAATCCGTTGTTCCGGCCGGCAGGGTCAGCGTGTTCGCCCCAGCGACCGCGGCCGGTTTCACGGTCAGCGTGCCGCTGGTGCTGCCTTTGAGGATCAGATCGCCGGAATTGAAGCTTTGCGGCCCGGACCAGGTATTCGTGCCGTTCAGCAGCGGGATCGTCGCGCCGCTCGTGCCCGTCGCGGTCGAGCATCCACTCGCACCGTTCGAGAGGTCCGCGCAAGCGGCTTGGGAAACGACACCGCTCCCATTCCCCTTGAGCGCGCCGCTCACCGTGCCGGCGCCCCCATTCGAGGAGCCGAGTACGCCACTCACGTCGCCGCCGAGCGCGACCGGACCGAAGCTTGGGGCGCCCGCCGCGTTGCCGTGCAGCAAAGTCGTGGTGGTGCCGAGCGATCCGAGCGTCGCGATGTTCTGCGTGCCCTGGCCGATCACCAGCTGATTAAGCGTGAGGGTCGATCCGGCATTGACATTGCCGCCCGATCCCGCCGGCGTCGCCCAAGTCCCATCGCCTCGCCAGAAGGTCGAGCTCGACGCGCCGGTCCCGCTGTTGAGATTGCCGACCGGGAGATTGCCGCTGACCTGCGTCGCAAGACTGACGCTGCCCGAGATTTGGCTGAACGAATAATCGCCGGACTGCGGCACCACGGCGCCCATGCGCGAATTCCAGGACGTGACCGCCGCGGCTGCGGCAAGGTCGGCGATCGATTGCGCGGTGTAATTGACGTTCGTGCCGCCTTGAAGGCCCGTCACCAACCCGGTCGGCTGTGGCGCAACCGTCGGGAACGAGCTGATCTTCACCTGTGCATAGGCAACGGCGGCGAGAAGGCAGAGACCGAGCGCGGCGAAGAGAGATTTGCGCATCTATCCCTCCGTCGCGATCGGCTGGCCGGCTTCGGTGTCGATCGGCACCCCGCCTTCGGTGACGATCACATTCGGCGCCGGCGGCGCGGGTTGGAGGATCGGGAACGCAACCGGCGCGTAGCCGAGCTCCTGATAGCGCACATAGAGATTGCCGATCGCGAGATTGGCCGCCGAGATGCCGGTCGCCTGAATGAAGCTTTGGGTGAAGATCAGCGGCTGATCCCAAGGCAACCGGCGCTGGCGATAGAAGGGATAGCTCGCACCCCAGGTGGCAGCACCCCAGTTGAACCCGCCCCAAATCTGGCCCGCCTCGCCTTCGCCTTGCAGGATTACGGTCCCGAGCAGGTTGTTTTCCTCGTCAGAGACACTGATCTGCGCGAGCTGCTGCGGCGGCAGCGCCATCGCGATGATGCTCTCGATGATGGCGCTGCGGCTCATGCTTCCGTCGGCGGCCCAGAGGCACGGCGCCCACACCCATTGCATTGGCTGATTGTTCTCGACGAAGGACGATTCCGCGGTAGGCGTCACGGTGCTCGAGTAGAGCGTCGCGTTGATGTTCCAAGCGGCCATGACGAAGCCGTGGCCCGACAGCGCACCGGGCGGCGCCTGAAGCGGTTCGATCAGCGCGGCGGGGAAGGTGTGCGGGCCCGACCAAACCTTGTCAGAGAAGTGATACCAAAACTCCTGCGCCGGTTGGTTTGGCAGGCTGCCATTAAGCGTCGAGATGCGAAGAACGTCTTGGTTATAGGCCGCGCACATGCGCGACGGGAAAACCGAATTGATGAAGGGCTGGATGACGCCCTGACCGCGCCGGCCGATCGGCTCTGTCACCTGCCCCGAAAAGGTGATGATGCGAAGTCCGTCCGGCGCGACGAAGGCGACGCCTAAGGGCGTCGAGCAGATCGTGTTCGGCGCGTTGGTGCCGACGCCGATGCCTAGATTATTTTGCGCGAGATTGCTCGTCGCTGCATCGCCCGTGACCTGGACCATGTTGGCGTCGCCCTGGAAAGCGATCAACGATTGCAGCACGCCGCCGACATATTGCGACAGTGGAAGACCCGCTAGCGCGGAGAAGGTCAATCCGTTCTGGGCGGCCAGCGCCTGGCTGGCGTTCGTCACCTGACAGGGGCTTCCCGCGTCGGAAAACACAAGCGCCGTCCCGACCGCGAAATAGGCGCGCGCATTGAATTGACAGATCGATACCGGGACCGCCGCGAGCGGATTGCCGTTGGTGTTGCCGCTGTCATAAAGCGGCGCCGCGAGCGTGCCGCCCGCGACCTGGAGCGCATCGCCCGCGGAGGAGCCGGTCGCCGATTGCGAGAGCGTGAGCGAGAGGCCGTCCGCGGCAATCGCTTTGATCGTCGTGCCCGGCGGAATGTTGCCGTTCGTGTCGGCGATCGTCATCCCGACTTGCCATCCGGCCAGAAGCACATTCGCCGAGAGCGTGTCGACGAGCGCGCTGGTATGCGTCGACCCGGTCTTGCTGTCGTCGCTGAAGCCCGAAAGGTCGAGCCAACCGAAATACGACCCGTTCCCGCCCGGATAACCCGGATGCGAGATCATGATTCGGTTGCCGACCTGTTGCATCGTCGGCGGCGTCCAATCGCCCAACCCTGCCGGCGTGTTCGGCAGCGACGTTGGCCCGCGCGGGATCGAGATGTTCGCGAAAACCTGGGTCAGAAAATTAAACGCGAAGGGCACGTCCATGCCGGCGTTCGCGCCCGCGGTCGATGCGGCCATGCCGTAGATCCACGGGCCCACGGCCAAAAGACCGTTGATTTGCGCCGCGCCGTCGACCGCGCCAAATCCGCCCCAGTTTGCGCTACCCCAGTTGAACGACCCCCACTTAACTTCCGCGCCCGCGCCGCCGGCGATGCCCACCGCTGCCGGCCGCGGCACCCATACGCCTTCGCAGCCCGGAAATGGCACGAGGTTTTGCAGCGACGCCATCGCGCCGGGAAACGCATTGGTCCCGTCGATCGCGTCGCTCAGACCGCGCGCGCGAAAGGTAAAGGGCTTGGAGCGCCGGATGGCCATCGCTACCAGCCCGTCGCTTTCGTGATCTTGAGATTGGCCGTCGGATTGCGGAAGCGGCGCCGGTCGAGCGTCACACGCTTGGCACGCGTGTTCGGGTCGTTCATCTCCTTGAGGTATTTCCGCAGGATCGCCTGCGAACCGGGGTTGTCGGGATCACCGTCGCCCAGGAAGGTTTGCGAGCGATCATCGTCCGTCAGCTCCATCAGCATGCCCGAGAGCTGCTTCATCAGATAACGCTGGTTCGGGAACCACGGCACGACCGCCGAGGTCTCGGGCGTGTCGATGTCGGGCATCTGGCTCTGGTAGCGGAACTGGAACGGATAGGCGCCCGAGGCCGCCGGCCACACCACGAAGAGCGGCGGCGACGCGCTGAGATCGGTCGCCATCACATAGGGATAGGACTGGTTGCCGGCTTGCTGGACGTACCAATCGTATTCCGCGAGATCGACGGCGATCATCGGATAGGGCACGCCTTGCAGGAACCACATCTGATCGTCGCGGATGCAGCGCAGGAAATCGGCCGGTAACGCATAGGGCCCGGCGCCAGGCTGGAGGTTCGTATAATTGGCGTTGGCGGGCGCCCCGACCGGGTTGAAGACGCTGGTGAAGGTCTTGCGCGCCGCCGGGATATCGTAGGTCTGGCAGAGGTCAGAGAGGATCGAATTCAGCAGCTGACCGGCCTGGGCAACATATCCGGGCGCCCGAGCGGTTTGCGTCGCGATCGTGACAATCTGCGCAGCGGTCAGCGGCACCTAGCACCCCGGATAGTCCTGGCGCTTCTTCTCGATCTTCGCCTTGATGCGCTGAACGCGCTTCTCTGCGCCCTTGAGATTGACCTTGAGCACGTTGAGCGCCTGGTCGCGCTCGGCCGCCATCTTCTCCTTGTCGGCCACGTAGTGCGCGATGCTGCGGATGTGCGCAGCCTGCTGCTGCTTCACCTGATGAGGCTTCTTGCCGTCGGTGCTGCGTCCGCTGCGCGCGCGCTCTTGCGCGTCGCTCTGATCGAACTCGGCCGACAGACGCTTGACCTCGCCGATCTTCACGTCGATGGCTGCGATCTTCTTCTTGTAATCGGCCTCGGCCTCGTCGTGATCGTGCTGCCAGATCGCCGACTGATCCTCGATCGTCTCGATTTCGGCGGACATCTCGGCAATCTCGTGCCGCGCCTTCTGGCGCGACATGGCGCGATCCATCATGTCGAGGGCCTTGTTGAAAGACTCCTCGTCGCCGTTCTGCGGGAAATCGGTGAGGATTCGAGCCTGCCGGTCCTTGCCGATGTTCACCGTCCACTCGACGTTGAACACCTTTTCCTCGCGGCCCGGCATCTGCACCACTTTGCGCTCGGTCGCCTCGCTCATGCTGCGGCTCCCGCGTTGATGGCTTGAGCGTTGTCGCGCGTCGCGCTACGGCGCCCCGTGACCACATCGACGAACGTGCCGTCCGGCAGCTGGCGGTTTCGCTTCTTGCCGTCGATCTCGTTCTGGTGCCGGCGCATCATCTGCATGCTCTCGCGCAGCTGATTGCCGATATGGCGCTTCACCACATAGGTCTGGCCGTGGATGTAGCAGGGTCCCGTCGGCTGGTTGATCTGGATCCACGGCGCATTCGAGAACTCGGGAATGTCGATCGTGATGCGCACCAGATCGGAATTGTGGCCGTTGAGGTTCGCATTGTCGGCCATCGACAGCTGATCGCGCTGCTTGTCCTTCTCCTCGGCAAGCAGCTTGGCCTTCAGCTTTCGCTTGTATTCCTGCTCGACCTCTTTGCGGGCCTGCTTCTTCAGCTGCTCGATTTCCTTCGCCGAGAGCGTCGGCGTCTCGACCGCATCGGCGGAAGTCTCGGTCTCGAGCGCAGGCACGTCTTCTAGCGCGCCGTCCTCGGCCTCGGCCGGCATCTCCTCGATCGGCTCTTCGGGAAGCTCGTCGTCGTCTCGGGCCATGAATTTCCTCTCAGGTGTGGGTGTAGGGTCCGTTCGCCGCCGCATAGCCGGAGACCAGGATCGGCCATCCGGTCGCCACATCGACGGCGATATAGTCGCCGACCAGCGGCGTCAGGTATCCTCGGTTCGGGATGTAGAGCTGTCCTTGCTTCACGAAGGCGCCGGGATAGATGCGCTGAACGCCCGACCGGCTCTCCACCTGATCGTCGAAGATCATCTGCTGGAGCGTCGCAATATCGGCGTCGAGATTCGCGGGGCTATAGGGCAGCGCCACGAGGCTGTTGTTCGCGTTCGTCCCAAGCGTCTTGGTCGCCATCCGCGTCAATCCTTCGATGTGGACGCGAGGCCCGAAGGCCCCGCGTTTATGCCGCTATCAGCCGAAATTCGCGCTGAACGCCGAGGAGCTCTCGATGCGCGCGAAGAACAGCTGATTTTCGATCAGGGTCCCGTACATCACTTTCCAGCCGACGATGCGCAGCTGGTTGAGCGGGTCGCTCTTGTCGGCCTTGTCGAGCCAGGTGATCTTCACCTCGTCGAGCGAGACCTGACCGTAGGCGCCGCGGCCGATAACGAAGGTCGGATAGACCGTCACGCCGGTGGCCGGCGCGGCGGGCGGAACCTGCGCCTGGCCAACGCCGGTCAGGGTGATCAGCGTATTGGGCGGCAGTTGCACCGCCTGACCCGCCATGGGGCCGATGGTCGGGCCTTGCGGGCTTAGCGCGAGATTGCCCGGCGAATTGGTGGTCCCGACATAGACGTTGAAGGTGAAGCCCTGGATGTTCGGCGTCTGGATCGTCGCCGATCCGTTGGCCGCGATGGCGATCGCTCCCGCCATCACCTGATAGACCCGGCTCTCGTACTGGTTCTGCGTGTCCGAGGCGGTCAGCTGGAAGAAATAATTTCCGGCAGCGAAGGTGCCGCCCGCGGGGACCGCGACGGCATTGACCACCGCCACGCCGGTCCATGAGGGCAGCATGTTCGAGGAGATCATGCGCGTGCCGCGCCACGCCCCGAACTCGTAATTGTAGAGCTTGGTGATGTCGGAATAGGTCCAGGCCAAGACCACCGTGTTGTTCTCGGCAAAATCCGAGAGCACGAAGTCATTGCCGATGAGGCAGTAATGCGGCGTCGCCCGCTTGTCGCCCGACATCTTCGCGCCGTCGCGGTTGGCGTCGAGCTTGGTGTCGGTCTCCATCTGCCCGTCGTACATCGGCGCGCCGATGTTCTGCAGCGCAGCCACGGTGCGATTGATGGTGTGCGGATCGAGCACGTCGCCGGCTTGCAGCGCGGCACGCGAGCCTCGCGCGTTCACATAGTTGATCTGCGTTCCCGCGAGCAGGCTGTTCCAGGTGTTGCGATCGAGCGTTTCCGCAATCTGCAAGCCGAGCACGAAATTCGCCTGGTTCATCACCGGATGCTTGATGGTGAGCTCGGCGACGTCGGTCAGTTTGATGAGGTCGCCCCATTGCTGGGCGGTCGCGGTGACTTGGCTGATGGTCAGATTTTGGCCGACCGGCGGCACGCCTTCGGAGAGCGGCGCGAAGGGGAGCGGGATGCGGTTGAAGCGGGTGCCGGTATAGGTGATGCCGCGGCCCTTCGGCAGGGTCAGCGGATCGCCGAGCTGGAAGCCGATGAGGCGCCGCTGCGCGAGGGGGAGAACCTCGTCCTGGATGAAGTTTTCGATATCGGCCGTGTACTGGCCGCTGGTGTTGGTGGCGAAAGCGACATTCGGCGAGTGATATTCGCCGAATTCATCGACGCCGCTCGCGGGGAACGCCGTCTCGCCGAGTGCGAATGACTTCATGCCAAGATCGAAACTGCGCATCCTTGCTCTCCTTCAGTTGAAGGAGGCCAGGCGGCTCTCCTTCAGAATGTCGCATCCGCGAGGCGATCCCGCGCGGTCTTGCCCTTCTTGCCGCGCTCGGATCGCACATCGCTGCGCGCCGTTCCCGGCCGTGTCCTTTGCTGCTGCCGACGCCCATCGGCGGCGCGGCGCTGCTGCTCGGCGGCTCGGCCCTCTTTCTTGATGAGCTCGTCGCCGATCAAATGCCGGAGGATCGTGCCGCGCTCGACGAACCCGCCCTTGGCGAAGAGCTCGTTGAAGCGCTTCTCGACCTCGCCCTCGAACCGCGTGAGCTTCGGCTTCTCGGCCATCAGCGCGCGGAATTCCGAGCGGTCCATGCGCGCCGCGACGCGACGCTCTGCCTCATTGATGCGCTGGTCGGTCTCGCGCTTGTTCTTGTCGATCGTGTGAGCGGCGCGCTCCTCGGGCGTCATCGTCTCGAGGCGGGCTCTCTCCTCCGCTTCCTGGCGGGCGCGATCCTGCTGGCTGGTGTTGCCGCGGATCGCCTGCATCTCGCCTTCGAGCCGGGCTAGGCGCTCGCGGGCTTCGCGGGCTTCTGTCTCGGCTTCCTGGGCGCGGTGACGGAGATTGGCCCCTCGGGATGGTCGGCGCGGCGGATCCTCTTCCTCGTCCCCGTCCGATTCGCCTTCGGCTTCGGCCTCTTGCTCGGCCTCTTCCTCGGGTTCATCGCCGTCGCCTTCGGGCTCGTCGCCCTCGGCTTCGGTCTCGTTCGGGTCGGAATCGGTGTCTTCGTCGAGGTCTTCGACCTCGCGATCCTCGTCGGCCATCACATCCTCCAGCCGCATTACGGGCGGCGAGCTCGGGGCCCCATTACGTGGGGCGAGATCGATGGGGCGGGATTTCACACCAGATTTGGTGTGGTAGTCAAGTACCCTCTGCTACATCTTGCGCGGCATGGGGGTCGCGCCAGCCTGCGGCATGGCATCGGGCCGGATTGCCCCCGGCGCCGCGCGCAACATCCGCGGCCCCGCCGGCTGCGCGCCAGGTCGTGGCTGTCCGGGCAGGCCGGGATTGCCCCCGCCTCCCGGCGAGCCGGGCTGGCCCTGCTGTTGCTGCTGGGCTTGGCCCGCCTTCTGCGCCATCTGCATCTGATGGTTCAGGATATGCACGCGGAACACGCCCTTGGGATCGCCCTGCTCCTTCATCGCGGCAAGGTGCGCCTGAATGTGCTTCACGTCGTTGTCGAAGGGCGAGGTCGGCACCTCGAAGCCCTCGGCGAGCATGTCGTTCTCCGCATCCGGCGGGTGCGAAAGCTCGTCGCGCACGTCCTTGAAGACCAGCGGGGCGTCCCGAGGACCGAAAGCCGACATGATGAGGCGCTCGACCGGCACCACGAGATCGAGCCGGCGACCGGGCAGCAGCTGCGGCGGGATCCCGCGCACTACGTTGATGGCGGCGATCTGCTGCTGGATTTGCGCGGCGTTGCGAGCCTGCTCGACGCCGAACCAGCGGAACTCGTAGCGGCGACCCATCTGGAGCGGCGGGATGCTCTCCATCTTCGCGCGCACGCCCATCTGCCCGAAAGCTCGGATCGTCACGTCGTTGGTGCGAAACTGCGCGTCGTATTCCATGAACCGCTCGATCAGCGGCGTCCAGACACCCTCCTCCTGCACGGTCACCACGTCGCTGGTGGTGAGGATATCGACCTGCTGCTCGAGCGCGACCTCTGCCTGATTGCGCTTGGCGCCCGGCCGTCCGGTCTGCTGCGGCACCATCGACGGATTGACGCCGAGGGTCTCGTAAATCTCCGACTTCGAGGCGGCGACGATCTGGAAAGCGTCTTTCCACAGGGCCGGGAATTGCGCGAATTTCGTGTCGTTCGGGCTGGTCTCCCACACTGCGGCAAGATCGAGGATCATCGAGCCGACCTTCGGGTTTTTGACCGGGTCCGTCATAATGATGGGCAGCAGCGCATAGGTGGCGCTGTCCATGCCCTCGTTCACCGCATCGTTCGCCGCGTACTGCATCTCCTTGGCCGGCTCGATGAGGCTCGCGCCTTTCGAGACGCCGAGATTTTCAACCGGGCACGAGATGAGCGGCTGACGATCGCACCAGTATTTGCAGCGCTTGGCGCCAAGAACGATGGTCGGGCCGCCGCCGAAATAAGCGCAGCAGAGCCGCATCGCGCCGTCGATCTTCAGCTTCGTCCACGTCTCGTAGCCGAGATAGTATTTTCCCTTGTCTTTGATACCCGCAGCGTCGACGAGCTCCTTGCGCGTGTTGGACCGTCCGGCGCTCTCAACGCGGCGCATCTCCTTGATGATCCGGTCGCCCTCGTCCTTGACGATCTCGCCCTCGGCGATCATCTCGCGCAGCCGTGCCTTGGTCCATCGGCGCAAGATCGTCACATGGCCGCCGAGCTCGATCGCTTCGTCGGCGGTGCTGGCCGTCGCGGGATGGATGAGCACATCGCTGTCGGGGATAAGCTCGACCTCGGGATGCTCGTCGAAGATGGTCTCCTCGTGAATGTCCTCGATTTCCTCGTTTGGAGAATCGAAGCCATCAACATCGGCCGGCTTCGTCTCGACCCAGCACACGTCGCGGCGATGCGAAGCCCAGGACACGTAGAGGTTATATTGGCCCTCAATGTCGCCGTATTTGTTCATCGCCGGAGCGATCTTCGTGCGCAGCTTCGCGCGGCGGACATAGTGCTCGGCCAGCGCCATCAGCGCGGCGGGCTGCTCGCCGTTCTCGTCGATGACATCGACGCAGCGCCCGGAGCGCGGGAAAATCTGGTTGGTGAAGCGGGTCTTGCGCGCATTGATCGCGTTGTGGACGATCGGAACGAAAATCTTCGAATTGCCGTCGTAGTACTGATTGCCGCCGAGCTTGCAGTTGTAGATGTCCCAAAAGTCGACTTGATCATCGGCGCGATCACGCTGCGCGATGAAGCCCTGGTCGACCTCGCTGTGAATTTCGAGAAGCCGGTCGCGGATGCGCTTGCGACCGCTCAATTCCTCGTCGCGTGGGGTTTGCTTTTTGCTCGCCATTACCGTCTCCCAGGCATCGCGCAGACATAGCGCGAACCGTCGCGCGCCGTCGCATAGTGGACTTCCCGGCCCTCGCTCTCGCCCGCAATGACGCGCAGGAGCCCAGCGAAGCTCTCGATACCTTCCATCAGCGTCCGATAGATATTTTCCTCGGCGCGCTCCGCGATCTCTCCGCGCTTGCCGACCGCCAAGGCGTAGCCGCCGGCGAGCGCGCTCAGCGTCCACCGGGCGCGCGACGAGACCTGAAGCCCTGCGGCGCCGCGCACGTCATGCCGGAAATATTCGCGCAGCTCTTCGCGCCCGATCTTCCAATCGACGCCCTGCCGCAGATCGATCTGGCGAGCCCGCAGCGCTTGCTTCAGCCCGAGATTGTTCCAGGTGTCGAAATGCAGCGGCGGCGCGCACCAGCTGGGAACCTCTCCCGGCGCGGCAATATTGGCGGCCTTGATGATCCGCGGCACAACCTGGCCCGGCTCTCCTTCCTCGATCCAGTCTGCCAGGACGCGAAGCGCGCCCCCGGCGAATTGGAGCATGGCGGCAGCGACGTGCCCGCGCGCCGCGTTGATCGCCATCCAGACGCCCTCGTTCCTGACCAGCCGAAGGCCCTTGACGATGTTGGCTTCGCCGAAGGTGTCATAGATCGGCACGCCCGGCCTCATGCGCGGCGCATAGGCAAGAGCGTTGGGCGCGTCGATCTTGCCCGTCGGGAAATTCAGCAGCTGCTGCTTCAGCTCGGGCAGATCCTTGGCGAAGGTGACGTCGCCGCCAGCAAAGAACGGTTGCAGCGCAGCGATGAAGTCGAGTTTCGAGCGCGGCGCGCGCATCGCCTTCACCGGGATCAACCGGCCGCGCTTCAGCTGCTCCTGGCGCAGCGGCTGCATCAGGAACTCGTTGAGCCCGTCTTCCTCGACGCCGATCTGCACCGGCTGAAATTCGTCATCGATGCGGAAGGCCAGATCGATGACCTGATCGGGCATCAGCAGCTGCGCGCCGGCATCCCAAATGACGATGCGGTTGCCTATCCAGGAAAACACGACCCATCCCGTGGTCGCGCTCGTCTTGTGCGCGGTGCGCGCCGGATCGATGAAAGCGTAGGTCGGCTCCCAGGTCCGCAGCCGCGGCTTCACGACATTTGTCAGCATCTCGGGCTTGAATTTGCGGCTTTCGGCCGAGACCGCCCGGCACATGTATTCCCGCTCCCAGATCGCCGACTGGCCGCGGTGCTCGTAGCCGGCGCGCTCCTTGGTGATCCACTCCATCGGGAATTTCGCCGGCCAGGTTGCCGCCTCCTTGCCGGCTTCGTCGAGATAGACGATGGGGAAGATCAGTGAGCGGAAGGTCGGGTCGTTCGCGACCTTGGCGATAACGGCATCTTCGTCGAGCCGGTTTCCCGTCATCCGAACGCGCGCGTCCTTGGCGAGCGCCGGCAGCAGCGTGCCGAAGAGCCAGTCGTAGCGCTCCTTTCGCGCTTCGGGGGTCCTGACCGATTCTTCGTCCTCGATATCGTCGATCCAGCAGAAGTCCGGCCGCCACTGGTGATGCTTGACTCCGCGCAGCGACTGTCCGATGCCGACGGCCTGGATCAGCGGCCCGCTCGCGAGCTCCATCTTGTGCCCGGTCCAGATCCCGCCCTGCTGATGCCCGAACACCTCGAGCAGGTCTTCGTTGGTCTGCACCTCGTGCTTGATTGCCTCGACGCGCTCCATCGCGCGCGCCTCGCTCGAGCCGACGATGAGGCAGTTGCGAAACTCGCGCAGCGAGCCGCGCAGCGTTACCGCTTCCTCGCCGGTGGTGGATTTTGCCGCGTCGCGGAAGGCCTCGATCGACACCCGCGGCGCCGCCGCGTGCCAGGCCTCGATCATCTCGGCGTGCATCGGCGCGCTCGGGTCGGTATGCCGATGCGCGAACAGAACGGCGTGCGCCATGCGGCGGTCCCGGGCAAACCGGGCGATCACCGTCTCCAGCGCGTCACTCGTCCTCGTCGTCATCGTCGCTTTCTTCGGGAAGGCTCGCGTCGCAATCCCAAGGCGGGCCCTCCTCGTCCTCGCGCTCGGGCTCGACGATCGCGCCGTTCACGCTGGTGTCGTCGTAGCCCGGATCGATGAAGGGATCGGCGTAGGTGATCATTTCTTCACGAGCGAGAATCTCGAACCGTCGAAGCGGATCAAATCGCCGACGGCAGGCTTGCTGTCGGTCTGCAATTCCGCGAGCAGGACCCGTGGCTGAAGCGCCGAATGCGTGCCCTTCCCGTCGCCAGTCGGAAACGAGCCGCCGACGATTACGTATCCGTCCTCGACCTTGATAATCGGGTTTTCCCATGTCAGCGTCGTCATGGTCGGCGCGCGCCCTTTCTCCCTTCGTCCACCCCAGCCGCAGCGCAGGAGCCTCGGTTCTGCCCCGGTCGCAAGGTGCGCTCGCAGCCGCGCCGCCGGCTGTCGGAATCAGCGCTGCGGCATCTCGCTATTCGGCCGGAGCGCCAATCGTCCGGGCGGCTTCGGTCGGGCGCGTCGAGACCGGCTGCAGCCGCATCGATCCGTCGCTCATCACCAGCACCTTGTCGCCCGGCTGCGCATCAGCGGCGCCGGCGACGTTCGCGCGCTTGACCGTCTCGCTGATGCACATGCCATTCGCAAATCAGCACGTCATCGCGGACCTCGGCGATCGGCATGGCCTTGACGACATCAAGAGCCGGCTCGGGCTCTCCCGATGACGCTGCCGCGTCGCCGTTCTCGCCCTGGTCAGGCTGCGGTGTCGGGTCCTGCGCTGTCGGCTCCTGATCCTCGTCCATTGGTCCTCTCCTTGAGGGGGTTTCCCGTGTAGTGGGGTCTGACGTGTCGGTGGATGAAGTTGCCCGGCGACGGCGACGCAACGAGGCCATCGAAAACCTCCTTCGGGGCCTGATAGCCGTATTCGAGGCCGCCCTTGAACCGGATCTGCAGCTCGCCCGCCGCGTCGTCATAGCGCGCGGCCTCGACATGCGAGGATTTCAGCGAGGTCCAATCGCTCACCGGAGAGCCCTCGCCATCCAAATCCTGAGACGCACCAAGGCCCCGACCACGACTGCGATCGCAATCATCACGGCCAGCAACACGACATAGAGGATCTCGGCGACCATCAGCCGCTCGCTTTGGTGACAATCTCCAGCCGGCCGAGCTGCTCGCACATGCGGAGCAAGTCCACCGGCGACGTCTCTTCCGGGGCGAAGATCGAGGGCCGAACCACGCCCGCCGACCGCAACACCCGATCGACGAACTCGGAGCAGAAATCGCGGCCGGTGCTCGCCACGTTCTGACCCAGGACGAAATTCGCAAGACCAGCCCAGTCGTAGGCCGTGCCGATGTAGCCTTCGCCGAGGGCATAGACCGAATCGGCGAAGGGACAGTCGATCGTCACCCGAGCCTCGTAGCTGAAGGCCGCATAGTCGAGTGCCCGCTTCTGCACCCCGCCTTCGAAGCGGGAGCCGAGCCGGAACCCGTCCGGGGTGATGAACTCGGCGTGGCTGACCGGCCCGCGCGACACCTTCCGGATCAGCGCCGAGAGCGCATCATGGGAGGAGACGAACGAGACGACAACCGCGCCGGGCACGGGATCAAGCGGCGGCAGGAGCCGCAGCGGCGGGCTGCAACTTCGCCTGAAGAGCGGCGAGCTTTGCCGGCAGCCACATCGAGAAGAAGGTCGCGATCTGCTTCGAGAGATCGTTTCCGGCCTTCATGCCGTCCGCCTGGAGCTTCGGCAGCAGGGCCATCAGTTGCATCTGACCGCTCGGCAGAAGCAGGGCCTCGAAGCCTCCCTGCTGAACCAGCGTCAGCAAGCCCTGCACATCCGGCAGGATGTCGGCGTTCACGTCGGCCAGCAGATTGGTGAGCAGATACGTGCCGAAATCGGGAACCGCGGTCGCGGACTGAGCCATGATGATCTCCTGGTTTCGATTACTGGGCCGGTGTGCTCGAGGGCGCCGACGTGCTTGGAGCGAGAGTGGCCGGAGCCACCATTTGCCGCAGCGACGCTTCCTGCTGACCAAGCCCCACGGCATACCGCGCAGCCCAGTCCGCAACCTCCTGCTTCGTGAAAACCCCGGTCTCCAGCCCCACCGCAATCGCGATGATCGCGATCCACCGCAGCGCCGGCTCGGCCGACTTGATCGAGGCCAAAATCTTCGTCAGGTCCATGGCAGCCCCGGAATGTTTCACGTGAAGCACACTGAAAACGGTGTGAAATCTACGCGCCGACACCAGCCATTGTCCACACCTTTCGCCCGACCACCTAAATCTTGCGACCACCCCCAAAAGCGATTTCTGCGCGCGGTTCTCGGATGAGGGATCAAAATTCGCGGATGGGCCGTCGGTGGGGGCCGTTTTCCCCGAACACCTGAGCTCGCGCGCCGACCCCGAATTGCGCCGAATCACCCGTAATCCGCGCACCATCCGTGCAGCGGTCGATCGATCGCAGACAAGTCATTGACGAATATGGAGGTTTATGGTCCGACCACACCCTTGACGAGGGCGCGGGCTGTAAATCTGCGGTATCGAATTACCGCATAAACCCGGTCACGGCTCAACCTGCGGGTCGATCTGCTCGAGGGTCGCGATGGCGTTCTGAGGGCAGCCCGTCTGAGAGAGAATGGCGGAAAGTTGGGCGAATTGCGCGTCTTGGCATCCGAGCGATGGAAGGATCGCGGACTGAGCGGCGAGCGTCATGGTGATGCGCTCCTGCTCGAGCAGCGCTTGTGTGGCGATCTGTGCGGAGAGCAAGCCATCGAAGATCATGGCATCGGCTCGAAGGTGTCGCTGCGGGCTGTCCGGGGTCTTTCGACCCCTGCCCTTGCGAAAGGCTGCCCCATAGTAACCGCACCGATCGCGCGAGGCCACTGCCAAGCACGGGGCGCGGAACTGCGGCACATTGGCCGCCGATGCGGATTGCCGGCTGTCGAGCGCTATGAGCGCCGTCGCGTCGGGCCGCTGTCTCCGGGCCGGCGCGCGTCGACCGCGCCAGCGTCGAGCTGTCCTCCGGGAACACCCGCCCGGCCGAGATTGGGTTGCCAGCGCGACGCACCAAGCCCGCGCGGGACCGCTGCCGGGCAGCGGCTGACGCCGCGCTCGGCCAGGAAGCGCTGGATTTCTTGATCTTCGCGTGAAATTCGATTATCGGTCATCGAAACCTCTTGCCGGCGCTGCGGCTTGCGGTTCAGAAGGCCGGTCGAGCGTTCGAGCGCTCCCGGCCTTCGTCATTCCCGAGACCTACACCATCGGCGGTGTGAATTTCAAGTGGCATCCGCCGCGGCTCGAAGAACCGCGCAGCGGCGCCGCACACCGCGGCCCGCATCGCCCAGCAGCGACCGAGCTGCGCGGCATCGCTGCGGCCGTCGACCGGATCGCGCGCGCCGGACTGCAGCTGCGCCGCCAGCGCGACCGGATTGGTGCAGCGGCTCGCAATCAGGTCGACGTGATCGTACCAGCGGCAGTCGCGGCAAAGCTTGGTCATCGTGCGTCCTCCGTCGTCTTCACGCGCCGGCCAAGATCGTCGTTGAGCTCGCGCAGCCGGTCGGGCGTTGCCGGGCGCTGCACGCGCGGATCGGCCGCGGCGGGCTCGAGCGGGGCTTCGAAATGCGTGTGCCGCGGCGCGCGAAAGGCTCTGCGAGATCGCGCGACTATGCCTTCGATGCCGGCGCGCATCTTGGCGAACATCGCATCCATGCGCGGCTGAAGAAACTCGCGCTCGTTGTCGGTGAGACGGCTCCAGGGGATTCGCTCGCAGCCCTCCCGAATCTCCTCGGGATGCGCCGGCGGTGCGATCGGCTGAACCTTGGGTTTGCGGTATTTCGCGCGAAAGAACGCCTCGGCGCGCTCGACAAGGCCGCTGTTGAACCATGCGCCATCGGGATCGAGCGGCGAGTGGGTGTCGTCATTGGCGAGCACGACGCGGCGCCAGGCGTAGTCGTAAGCGTGCCAGTACCAGGTCTCAAGATCCGTGAATTCCCGCAGCGATCCTGACGCTTTCCTCATCGACTGGCGGAGGCGATTGAGGTCGGCGGCGCTGGGAAACTCCGTTGCCGGTGCAGGTTGAGCCGTCGCTTGGGCCGCTGCCGGCGCCTTGGTCGCGCCAGCGTTGGCCGTTGAGCCAAGTGGCAGGGAGAGCGATAAATCGGCCGTTTTCGCGGCGGTCGACGGTTTCGGCATAACGCTGCGCTCCTGCGATAAGCTCTTCAAGCGACGCGATTTTTATTGCTTTCAGGAATGCTGCCGCGGCGTGTCCGGGATCATCGTGTCGCGGAAATGCCGCGTACCATTTTTCGAAACCTTGCTCGGCCGCACTCGCGCGC
>Ga0134126_10000747_pt1 | contig 40864 bp, 26 predicted proteins | sample KB31752_FD_96881 | JGI IMG/M metagenome (GOLD analysis project Ga0134126, IMG submission 96881) | Terrestrial soil microbial communities with excess Nitrogen fertilizer from Kellogg Biological Station, Michigan, USA - KB3-175-2 | ecosystem: Environmental > Terrestrial > Soil > Unclassified ...
AAAAGGGATCGTAAGAGCGAGGCTGGTGGCGAGCAGAGATGGTGCGCGCCGAACAATGCGCACCGCAAAGGTGTACTATGTCACCGGCGCATCACTCTCGGAGGAAGTTCCTGGGGCGGCGGCTACAGCTTGCCAAAATCTGTTGGCTCGGACAAGTGCCCGCAGCCGGTACACCGAGCGAAGGACAGAAACACATTGAAGAATTCCTGCAAAGGCCAGCCGAGGTCTTCGTTCGCCAGGTCGAACACCACCTCCCAGAAGATAAATGCGACTGTGAGGCCGAAGACTTGGCCCTCGCACTGCGGGCATGTCCACGCTGTCGGTGGCCCCTCCCTGCGGTATTTGACGGAGCCGATGCCGTCCTCCCGCTTACCCACTTCAGCATGGTAGCCATGCTGGTCGGTGTCGATAACCTCCGTGACTTTGCCGCACGCGGCGCACTCGAACCCGATGGGGCTAATGAAAATGTTGGCCCCTCCCGGCCAGTCCTTGTAGTCCCCGAGGGGATACCCGAGTACTCGCCCCTGCTCATTGCCGCATTGGCACGCTAACCGCCAGACTGACCGGGTGTTGTCATCCCACTCGATCGGCAACTCAGCCGGAGTCAGGCGGAACCCAGCAACGCACGCAGGCGCAGTGGTTTGGAGGAGTCGATTGATGCGTTCCATTTCATCCACCGCTGTGTCCTCCTTCGCCGAACCTCTGATTAGGTCGCGCACGTGCGCGATCTAGCAAAGCCGCTGCGCGATATAGCAAAGGTCTGCGCGACCTAGCACGGGTCTTGCGCAATATAGCAAGGGCGTGCGCGACATAGTAAGGGAGCCGCGTTTCCCATTTTAGGTTATGCGCGGCATGCACGACTGCCCTTTACTATCCACGAGCCTGCGCAGCCGTCAAGGAAAAATCCGGTATCGCAACACCGATTTGCTGGCGTGCTACGAAGCGACAGAGGATGTCAATAGAACGCTTGCCGTGCGACAAGGCGACGACGATTTCGCGGTTCATGGTTGTGGTGCTTCCCAACGGTCGCCCCAACCCTGGTAAAGCTCGTGCAGAAATGTCTCCCAGGCGGCGCGCGTCCGCGTGGGCGGAAACGGCTGCGGCAGCCGTGGCGTCTCGGAACTCCACAATATCTCGAACTGTCCACCCTCTACACTACGGCCCATACGCACGATGCGCCGTGTGTACCCGGTGTCCGCGTCGATTTGCACTCGGCCTTCGGGTGCCTCAAACGTGCGCCGTTTCATGGCCTGCCGGATCGCCTTCGGCTCGGTGCTGCCGGCCGCCTGCACCGCTTGCGCCCATAAATGGATGCCGAAGTATACCGTCTCCATCGGGTCGGACAGAACGCGCCGCGGACCAAAACGCGCGCGGAACTTGCGGATGAACTCCTGGTTTTCCGCGCGCTCGATGCTTTGGAAATAGCTCCAGGCCGCATAATGGCCGATGCCTTCCTCACGCAAACTGCGCAAATCATTCTCGCTGATGCTGAACGACAGGACCGGCGTTTGCTCGGCGCGGATACCGGCGCGGCTGAGAGCGCGGAAGAACGAAGCATTGGTGTCGCCGTTGATCGTGTTGAGGATCAGATCCGGCTTACTGGCCTGAATCGCCTTGATCGCCTCGCCCACCTCGGTATCCCCGAACGGGATGTATTTCTCGCCGACGATTTTCACTTCCGGAAACTTGCTCACCTCATCGCGGAGGATCGCATGGGCCGTGCGCGGAAAAACGTAGTCCGAGCCAATCAGGAAAAGACGGCGCTTGCGTTGCAGGCCCAGCATGTAATCGAGTGCCGGGATCATCTGCTGATTGGGAGCGGCCCCAAGATAAATGATGTTGGGCGATAACTCGAGTCCCTCGAACTGCATCGGATACAGAAGCAGAGAGGCGTGCTTTTCGATGACCGGCAACAGAGTTTTTCGGCTGGCTGAGGTGCGGCAGCCCACAATCGTACAGACGCGATCTTCGACGATCAGTTTCTCGCCTAGCCGCGCGAACACGCTATTATTCGATTCGCCATCCACCACGACCGCCTCGACGGGCCGGCCCAGCAATCCTCCTTGCTTGTTTAATTCGTCGATGGCCAACAGCGCGGTATCGGTGGAGGGACCGCCGGTGTTGGACAGAGGCCCCGTCAGGGAAAAGAGAACGCCGATCTTAATAGGCTCTTTATTTGGAAGGGGAGCGGCTGCGTTGTTATCGGTCGGAGACGAGCGAAAGTTGCGCCACAGCAGCAGTCCACCCAAGAATACCAAACTCAGCAGGCCGCAGGCTACAAGCCAGCGCCACGGCGTTGGCGAGCCTGGGCTTGACGCGGATTTTCGGGAGACGCGGGCCGGCGCGACCGTCAGCGAAGCGAATTCCTGGGCTGGCGTCTCGCCCTTTTCCAGAGAGCGCAGCGTTTCGGCCACGGCGCGCGCCGTGGCGGGTCGATGGGCGGGATCGCGTGCCAGCAGTTGATGAATCAGGTTACGCAACTCGGCCGGCACTTCCGGCGCTATTTCCTCAATGAGGCGAGGATCCGCCACGGCCAGCGCCGTCAGCTGAGCCAGTGTGTCGGGGCCATCGAAGGGCAGGATGCCCGTCACCATGCGATAGAGGACGCAGCCGAGACTGAACAAATCGCAACGGTGATCGAGTGGCAAGCCGCGCGCCTGCTCGGGCGCCAAATAGGCCGGTGTGCCGACGATCAATCCGGTGGCCGTCAAGCGACGAGAGTCGTTGATCGGACGCGCCAAACCAAAATCGAGAACCTTAACGCGATACAAATACTCGCAAGAAAGGCGCGTGCCGCTCGACGTGCCTTGTTCGGGAGGCGGCGTTTCGAGCCAGAGATTGGCCGGCTTGATGTCGCGGTGGATCAGGCCACGCTCGTGGGCCGCGCTCAATCCCAGGGCGATCTCGCGGCCGATGCGCAACACCTCCTGAGTGGGCAATCGGCCATCGCGCTGAAGGCGCTGTTCCAGCGATTCGCCGTGGAGGAATTTCATGGCCAGGAAAGGAACATCGTTCTCCAGACCGACCTGATAAATGGTGATGATGTATTCGTCGGGTAGGGCGGCGGCGGCCCGCGCTTCTTGCAGGAAACGCTCGCGGAACGACAAGTTCGCCGCCAGCTCGGGCTTGAGTACCTTCAAGGCAACCCGGCGCTGCAAGTGCATATCAAAGGCGTCGAAGACGAAGCCCATGCCGCCCTCGCCGAGAACGGCGGTGATGCGATACGCGCCCAACCAGCCGATTTCGTTCGCTTCCTGGGGGGGAGATAGGAAGGAGAAAGATCGAGTTCCGTGGGCGGACGGAGCGCGTGGGGGGGCGGCCGCTCGGTCGTTTCCGCCTCCCCCCAGCATCACTGCGGAAGACCATGTCACGGCGGAAACGGAAGAGGGAGGGACAGCCTGGGCGGGATTGGTGTCGCCGGCGGAATGAAGGATCGGCGGTGTAGCCACGGTTTCTGTCTGGAGATTCTGCCATATCTGGCGGCAGGCGGCGCAATCGCGAAGATGTTCGTGCAGGCGAACGGCCTCGTTTTCAGGCAGTTGACGCAGCAGCAGCCGGCGCAGATCGCTGGGAGCGGGACAGTGCGTTTCGGTCGGTGTCGGTTTCATGCGGATGCCCGTGAGGAGACGACTTCCCGTAAGTATACATCGCCGCTAGCGGTTTCGCGTCAAGAACGCCAAAACGCAAACGGCGTCGGGTGCGGCTCACGGTTTGACGATGCCTTCTTGAATCGCCTGCCAGAAACGACCATTGTACTTGTCCTGGTTTTTGCCCTGGCGATTGCGCGTCATAATGACGACGAGATCGGACTCGGTATCGACGTGGAAAGTCGCGGCCGATGCCGCGCCGTGGCCGAATTTCTTCGGTGTGCCGTCCAGCCCGAAACCGAATGAACGCGCGTTGGGACCGAGCAGCTTGGTCAGCTTGTGCGGCAACATCTTCTCGAACGTCTCCTTGCGGAAAAACTCCCATTTGTCGTAAGAGCCGCCATTGAGCAACATCTGGCCGAAATGCGCCATGTCCAGCGGCACACTGAAGGCGTCGGCGTGCGAGCCGATCACGTCCGTATGCTCGCAGCCGAGCGGGGCCAGCAGATGGCGATGAAAGAAACGCGGCAACGCTTCGCCGGAGACGGCCTCGATGATCTTGCTGCCGAGAATGTTGCCGGTGCCGGTGTACGACCACTCCTTACCGACCAGCAGCTGATTGTAATAGCTTGCCAACCGTTCTTCCACATCGGGCATCTCGTCGTTCCAGCCCGGCCACCAATTATAGAGCGTCAAACCATTGGTGTGCGTGTACAGATGATGGATGGTCAACGGCGTCTTAACCTTGATGCCGCGCAGCGGCGGCAAAAACTTATCCACGGGATCATCGAGTTTGACCAATCCTTGATCGATCAACATGAGCATCAAACTGGCGGACATGGTTTTGGTGACGGAGGCCATCCAGCTTTTGGTATCCACAGTCATGGGCTTGCCGTCGCGCATGCCGTATGCCTTATGCAAGACGATGACCCCGTGACGGACGATGCACACGGCGAAGGCTTGATCGGTGTCGGCGGCGAATTCTTGCAGCACCTTGTCGATCTTCTCGGCCGCGTCCGCTTTCATGCCGGCTTCCTTCGCCGTGCCTTCACGGACCACGGGAGCGGGAGCGCCGGCTTTGGGGCGCGGCCCAACGAAGGGACGAGGGTACGCCTTGTCCCAGCCGTACAGTTTGCGCTTGAGACCGACCCACCATTGGCGATCGAGGGCGAAGGCATCATCGTATTTGTGGATGGGTTCGCTGCCGTCGCCGGTTGCCTGAGATAATCCAGCCAGCAGGCGAGCGGCTTTGGGATCGCGCGACCATTCGGCGAAAGTCCGCATGCCGAGCGTGTCGCGGATCAATTTCTCTTGCTGTTTGAGGATGGCCGGCTTGATGCCGAGAGCGCGGGCGAGGTCGCCGGGAGCAAGCGGATCGAGGATTTGTTTGCCGTCGATCTGCGCGGCCGTGCGGTACATGGTGGCGAAGCGAAGGAAGGTTCGCCCTGTCGCCTTTGGTGTCGCCGCGACGACGACGCCGTATGGCCCTGGCGCGTCGGCGGCTCGCACTAAACGATAAGAGCGATCGTAAAAGGTTGTTTTGTGGATCACACCTCCAGGGAAACTTTCCGCGCTGAAGATGTACTCCTTAAAATGGGGAGTGACGTTGGCAATCTCTCTGGCCCGAATCGCTTCGGGGCTGGGTTTCGGCGGAGCCGGTTTTTCGGCACCCGCAGCGATGCCGCTTACGAGCAACAGCGAGCAAATCCAGAGAATAGGGCATGAGAAAGTCAATCGGGTTGGCATGAGGGACGGTCCTTCACAGGTTGTAGCAGAATGTCGCTTGCGGCTTCGCGTATCCCAGCGCTAAGCCGCAAGCGGCTCGCCTTCTCTATGGACGGTTCTCCTCTCGATCCAGACAATCAAGAGGAGCGAACCATTGGCCAACGAGCAGAGATGGAGACCATCCTATGCCACGCCTGGGAACGGAGCAAATAATCGTGCTGCTTCTCCTCTTGGCAGCACCCCTGCGCGCCGAAACGCCATCGCCGTTGGCACGGCTCAAGACCGTGGGCCGGGAAGGGGCTGGCAATGTGGCCGCATCGCGTGCCTGGAAAGAAGTGGTGCGTATGGGGCCATCCGCGCTGCCGGCGATTTTGGCGGCGATGGACGACGCCGACGCCACCTCCGCCAATTGGCTGCGCACCGCCGTTGATGCTATCGCCGAGCGAACGCTGGCGACGGGCAAGCCGTTGCCCACCGAACCGCTGGAACAGTTCGTTCGCCAGACGCGCCATGCCAGCACGGCGCGGCGGCTCGCTTACGAATGGCTGTGTCGCGTCGATCCGAAAACTCCCGACCGTTTGCTGCCGGGGATGCTCCAAGATCCCGGCCCCGAATTGCGGCGCGATGCCGTCGCCGCCGTCATCAAGGAAGGACAAACCCGGCTCGACAAGAACGATAAAGACGGCGCTCGCGCCGCCTACCGGAAAGCCCTCACGGGTGCCTGTGACAAAGATCAAGTCGATGTCATCACGAAGCAACTCGACAAACTCGGCGACAAGGTCGATGTCGCCGCTCATTTCGGCTTCGTGCGCCAATGGCTCCTCGTCGCTCCGTTCGACAACACCAAAGACGCCGGCTTCAACATCGCGTATCCACCGGAGAAGAGGGTTGATCCGAAGGCGATGTACAAGGGCAAGAAAAACGCGGAGGCACGCTGGGCGAACCATACGACGGCATCGCCGTATGGCGTCGTCGATCTGAACAAGGTGCTTGGCAAACAGAAGGGCGTTGTCGCCTACGCCTACGCCGTGATTGAGTCGCCAGCGGAGCGGCCGGTTCAAATTCGCGCCGGCTCACCCAACGGCATCAAGATTTTCCTCAACGGCAAGGAAGTGTTTCACGTTGACGAATACCATCATGGCATGGAAGTAGATCAGTACATCGCCAAGGCCACCTTGAAATCCGGTCGCAACGAATTGCTCCTAAAAGTATGTCAAAACGAGCAAAAGGAAGACTGGGCGCAACAGTGGAAATTCCAGGTGCGTCTGTGCGACGCCGTCGGCGCGGCCGTGCCGTATACCCCAATCGCCGTGAAAACCGTCAATCCGCCGAAGCAAGAAGAGGGCAAGCCATGAGGAAACGTGCGTGGTCCGCGTGTATACCGGTCGCTGTGCTGCTTCTGTCGGCTGCTATCCAGGCCGGCGATTGGCGGCAATTCCGTGGTCCGGGTGGCTCCGCTGTCTCCGATGAAACCGGCTTGCCCGTGAAGTGGAGCGCCACGGAGAATGTCCGCTGGAAGGTGGAACTGCCGGGCCGCGGCGTATCGAGTGCCGTCATTGCCGATGGCCGCGTCTACGTCACCGCCAGTTCCGGCTATCGTCAACGGCGTCTGCATGTGCTGTGCTTCGATGCGGCCAGCGGCAAGAAACTGTGGGAGCGACAAATCGCCTCGACCGGCAGCACCATGTGCCATCCCAAAACGTGCATGGCCGCGCCGACTCCCATAACCGATGGTCGTAATGTCTATGCGCTGTTCGCCACCGGCGATCTCGCCGCCTTCGACCGCGACGGCGATTTGCTGTGGTATCGCGCCCTGCAACGCGATTATCCCGACATCAGCAATCAGGTCGGCATGGCCGCTTCGCCGGTATTGGCGGAGGAAACGCTGCTTCTGCCGCTGGAGAATGCCGGCGATTCGTTCGCGCTCGGCGTGGATGTGAAGACCGGCCGCAATCGCTGGAAGATACCGCGCCGCCGTGACATCAACTGGGTGACGCCGACCGTCACGCACTTTCACGGTAAGACCGCTGCTCTGTTTCAAACGTCCGGTGAAATCACGGCGTATGACGTGAGCAACGGCGGCATATTGTGGAGCTACAAGGGCGATAATTTGGGGTCCGTGCCCTCGCCTCTGGTCGTGGATGATCTGGTCATCGTGCCGGGCAATCCTTCTCTTGCTCTGCGTGTGTCGGAGGGCGATAAGCCCGAAGTGGTGTGGAAGAGCCGCAAGCTGGCCGCCGCTTATGCGTCGCCAGTCGTGTACAAGGGGCGGATTTACGGCATGACTGGCATCGGCGTCAGCTGTCTGGACGCCGCCACCGGCGAAGAGATTTGGCGCGAGCGCCTGGGTAACGGCTTCTCCGCGTCGCCCGTCATCGCCGATGGCAAACTCTATGTCGCCAAGGAAGGGGGCGATACCTCTGTCGTTCAACTCGGCGATAAGCCGAAAATCCTCGCCAACAATGCGCTGAAGGAACCATTGTTGGCGACGCCAGCCATCGCCAAGGGCGCGATTTATCTGCGGACGGATAAACACCTGTATTGCATCGCGGCGAAGAAATAGAAGTTCCGTCTGGCAAGTCACGATCCCGATGTTCCCTTGCTTGCGCCGCGGGCTGGCGAGCAACTCAACGTACCTCGAACGGAATCCGCACGGTTTCTTCCTTGTTCTGGCGTTCCAGCGGATGCCGTTCATCGATCTCGAACGGCCGGGCGATGCTGTTGCCGGCAATGTCTTCTAGCCGTGTATCGGCGACGAGATGATAGTGTCCGGCTTTCCATGCCTTCGCTGGCGTGAAGCGCCAGCATGTCTCCTGCCGCGTCACGTCCACTTCGCCGGGCACCTTCAGCCCCTTATCGTCGGTGATCCATAGCATGCGCTGGAGCAATGCGTGATCGAGCGACCGAGGAGATGTCATTACGAACGGCGTCTTTGTTCCGGCCGTGGGCGGCTCGATCTTCCACTTCTTCGGATTGGGCTGCTTCTCATCGAGCGGCAAAACGCGAAAGGTCTTGCGATAGGTTTCCTTCAGCGGATTGCCGGCGGCATCCGTCCAATCGCGGTCGATGACCAGTGTGTACCGCCGTCCCGCCTCCAAGACAGGGCCGAACTCCTCACGCGGCTTCAGGCCGCGCTTGACGCGACCCGGATCGAGCAACAGCGTGAAACGCTGACCATCGGGGTCCCAGAGTTCCGGCGTGAGTTCGAGAAAAGCCCTCTCCTCTACCTTACCGTCAGATTGTAGCAAGTGAATATGTTCATACGCCTCGCCCTGGCTCATCGGGGTGGAGAAGTGCAGGTAGAAACGCAGATGATTTTCAGGCAGTTCATCCTTGCTCGGATAGACATGCGCCACTACAGTCGGCGCGGCCGGTTTCGGTTTGGGCAGCAGCAGGATTTTCTCGACCGACTTCTCGGATGAACCGTCATGATCGGGCAGGCGATCGGGACGAAATACGGCCCGGTAGGAAACACCGCGCACAAGGGGGTAACGCGGCTCGAAGCGGAGTACATCCTTGTCGATGCGATAGGAGCCGAGCATCGCCGGCTGTTCCGCGCGATCGCCGCCGCGCTCGACATATACGGCGAACAGAGCTTGCCACTTGTCGGGCGTCTGGTCGAGACGTGCCAGGGCCGTCAATTCTTCCGCGAGCAGGCCAGTCACTTCGATGGCGGGATTTTTGTCGCCGTGCAGACGGATGATGGGAGTACAACTCGCCGCGCGAGGCTTTTCGGCAAGGGTAGGGGGGGACTCGGTCACGGCGGCCCGGGGAGAACAGCCGACGACAGCGAGGACGAGGATGGTCAGAAATCCACGCCCGGAAAAAGGGATTGCGTTCACGATGTCTCCCTCGAAGGGGTTGCGCCCGATCAGTCATACTCACGATGCGCCAAGTGTATCCATCGGCAGAAGCGAAAACCAGCCTTGGCCGACGCGGGCCGCGCTTCGGAAGAAAGATGGCCTGCGTTTGTGACGACTTCCGAAAATTAGTTCACTTCGTGTTTTGGATGTGCCGCGCGGCGAAGGCGGTTCTTCCCGCGCGCGGCGCGATCTGCTATCTTGAGCGGAGCATGCGATTCCTCCGGTTTTGACCATAAGAAGGTCTTCATGGCACAAGATCCCTACGGGCCGTGTAACTGCGGCAGCGGCAAAAAGTTCAAGTGGTGCTGTCAACCCATTTTCGTCGGCATCAATCGCGCCTGGGAACAGGAGGCGGCCGGCCAGCACGACACGGCCCTGCGCCTCATGGATCAGGTCGTGAAGGACAACGAGAGCAATCCCGAAGTTTGGGGCCAGAAGGCTCGGCTTCTCTACAGCCAGAGCAAAGTCGAAGAGGCCGAAACCGCCTTGCAGAAGGCGTTTGACCTCAACCCAAACTATCCAGCCGGTTTGCTCTTGCGCGCCAGCTTCCGCTTTCAGGAAGGCGAGGTGCCGGGGGCTTTGCTGCTGGCGCGGCGTGCCGCCGACGCTTACGATCCCGAGGCGCGATCCTTCCTGGCCGAGGTTTATTACCTCATTTTCGAGTGCGAGATGCGGCTCAATCGCCCCGTGGCCGCCCGTGCCGCGCTGAATCTGGTGACGCACTACGCGCCTGCCGAGGAAGATCTGCGCAAGTCCTTCGACGCGATGTTTGGTCCTGAAGGCAGATTGCCGGCGATAGCGCGGCGTGCATACACTTTTCGCAGTCCCGCTTCGACCACAGGGCCGAAGCGCACCGCCTGGGATCAAGCCTTGCAGCGTCCCGACACGCCGCATCTGGGCGACCTCGTGCGCGCCTTCGAGGGGCTGACGAAAGACGATGCCTCCGACACGCCGGCATGGTTCAACCTCGGCCTGGCTCACGCCTGGCTGGGCGACAACCCCGCGGCGCTGGAAGCGCTCCAGCGCTATGTCGAGATGGAAGCCGATGAAAACGCCGCCAGCGAGGCGGCCGCCCTCATGGAAGTACTCCGCTGCGGTCAGGGGCAGGAAGAGCAGTGCGATTATCAGGAACACGCCTTCGGCTATCAGTTCCGCGATCCGCAGCCCGTGGTTAACCTATTGCAGGAGTGGGACCGCAGCGGCCGGCTCGTGGCCTTGCCGACGCAGCAAGAAGGCATGTTCATGGGACTGGTGCTGGAGATGACCACGGCCTCGCTCATCACCGTGGGCGCACCGGCGGCCGATGCGGGGCGGTTGGGCGGCTATGTCGTCATCCTCGGCAACTTGCTGCAAGTAACCAGCCCGTTGAAGGAGCCATTCGACCGTCTGCGTGAAGAGATTCGTCAACGGTTGGCGTTGGGTGTGGGGGAATTGCAGGAACGCCGAGCGCCGATCCAGTTCCAGGATGTGGTGGCCGAAGCGCTGCTATTCCCGCTCAAGCGCGCGGAGGACAGTGGCGAGCGCGTGTTGGCTCATGCTCAGAAACACTACGAGGAGACGTGGATTCACAAGCCGCGCCGCTCGCTGGCGGGTAACGCGCCCATTGATGCCGCGGCCCATCCGAAGCTGCGCAAGCAACTCCGTGGCGTTGTGCAGTTCATCCAGGATTGCGCCCAGGGCGGCATGATTGCCAACTACGACTTCGACCGACTGCGTCGCAAACTCGGCTTGCTGGAGGGGGGAACTGTTGGGGTTGGGACCGGCGAGACGCCGGTCCCACCGAGTTTGGCCACACTCGACATCGCCAGCATGGGCGCTTCCGAGTTGGCTCGTCTGGACGCGGGCCAGCTGTCCGACGAGCAGATGGAACTCGCCTACCAGACAGCGGTGAAGCTCGATGCGGGAGAGCTGGCCGCTCACTTCGCCGGGCACCTGATCGGCCGGCCTCCGCGTGCGGAGCAACCGGATCGTTTCCCGTGGTACTCGTATCTGACGCAGCATGCGCTGAAGATCGGCGACACGGCGGCGGCATTGGATTACGTGGACGAGGGCGAGAAGGCGGATTGCGAACACAACGAGGGACGGCGGCGCAACGATTACGAATTGCGTCGCGGTCAGGTTCACGTCAAGCGCGGGGAAGCGGAGGAAGCCGCCGATGTCTTCCAGCGCTTGATCGAGCGTGTGCCGTCCAACTTCCGCTATCGCGGCAGCGCCGCCGAGGCCATGTTGGCGCTCAAGCAAGGTGCCCGCGCACTGCGCTTCGCCGAGGAAGGCGTGACAGCGGCGCGGCTGGCGAATGACCGCGATTCCGAGCAGTATCTGCTGGAGTTGGCGTCGGCAGCAAAAAAACAAATGGGATAAAACGAAATCCTCACCCGCTGCGCGGGAAATCCGAAATCCGAAATCCGAAATCCGAAAGAAGTTCCAATCATCAAACATGAAAACTCAAAACCAGCCGCTGATTTTTTTGACTTTACTTCTTTGTATTTGAGATTTCTTTCGGATTTCGGATTTCGGATTTCGGATTTCCCGCGCAGCGGGTGAGGATTTCCCGCGCAGCGGGTGAGGATTTCCCGCGCAGCGGGTGAGGATTTCCCGCGCAGCGGGTGAGGATTTCCCGCGTAGCGGGTGAGGATTTCCCGCGTAGCGGGTGAGGATTTCGGAGTTGGTGAAGGATGCACCCCTTACACGGTAAAGTCGCGCTCATCACCGGCGCTTCGTCCGGCATTGGACGGGCAACGGCTCTGCGTCTGGCCTCCTTCGGCGTCCGTGTAGTCTTGGCGTCTCGTACCGCACAAGCTCTTGAAGAGGTCGTTCAGCAAATTAAGACGTTCGGCGTTGAGGCGCTGGCTGTACCCACGGATGTGACCGATAGGGAGCAATGTCGCCAGGCCGTTGAAACAACCGTCGCGCATTTTGGCCGGCTCGATATACTGCTGTGTTCAGCGGGCGTGTCCCTGCGCGGCATGTTCGCCGACACGGTGCCGGCCGTCCTCGAACACATCATGCGCGTGAATTTTTTTGGCACCTTGTATCCGACCTACTTCGCGGTGCCTCATGTCAAGCGGTCGCGGGGGTCGCTGGTCGCCATCAGTAGTCTGACCGGCAAACGCGGTACGCCATCGTATGCCATCTACGGTGCCAGCAAGTTCGCGGTGCGCGGCCTGTACGACAGTTTGCGTCTGGAGTTAGCCAGCGACGGCGTCCATGTCGGTGTCGTGTCGCCGGGTTTCGTGGATACGCCGCTGCGCGAGCGTGTGCTGGACGCCACGGGCCAACCGTGGCTGTCGCCACCCGCGCCGCCCTTCCGTATCTGGCCGCTGGAAAAATGCGTGGACCGCGTCGTAAGGGTCGTCGTCAAACGTAAATCGCAAGCTCTGTTGCCGGGCTTCGTCGGTCCCTTGTTGGCTCTCGATGAGATCACCGGCGGCCGGCTCGGCGACTGGTATCTTGGAAGCAAATTCGATCCCGCCGCAGTGACGAAGATGACGGCGCAACAAGCCAGTGGATGTCAGCCCCCGAAGACATCCTCCGGGGGCTGACATCCACTGGCTCGCCGAGTCAGGCTGGAAAGTCGAGGGGACTGTAACCGAATGCGGTAGGTCCGGCGAGCCGAGCCGGACTGCCAGTGCCGCTCGGCTCGCGGCACCTACTCAAACTGTGCCGCTCGGCTGGCGGCACCTACTGCAAGTAGGTCCGGCGAGCCGAGCCGGACTTCAAACAAGTGCCGCTCGGCTCGCGGCACCTACCTAATTGACGATGGGGGGCCGGCCGATGTCACCGGAGTCCAAGACGGCGCATCGCTGGCCGGAAACGAATCCGTCGAGGTTTCATCTACACAATCCATTGCCTCGCTCGGAGACAATAATGCGCGTTCCTCACGATTTTGTGTTGCCTGCATCAGCAGGTCCGTCACTCGATCGAGGGCTGCGGCAACATCCGAATCGCACGCCTCGGCCGTGAGCGTGGCCTTTGGCAATTGCAGGACCGCTCGCACCTCATATCGACTGGACTGCGGCTGGTGATGAACCGTGAGATCGAGTTGATGATCCTCCGAGACATCCTCACTCAACAACTCTTCGAGGCGTGATTGCTTGTTGGCCCAGTAAAAACGCACCTGGGTTTTCAAGGCTTCCGCACACTCATTGAACGCGGTCGTTGTGCGCATGATTTTCTCCTCTGCGTGAAAGGCGAACGGTCGGCTGACGCCGGCTGGTTTGGCTCGCACCAGCCGGCGTCAGCCGGCCGTTCGCCCATCCTTGACCAACTCCCCTTATCCTTATGCAATCGGTATGCCGAGATTTGCCGGAAAGGAGGATTGCAACGCTTGTACGATCTACACCGCCTTTAGCCAATGGGGTTTGCTTCTCGAAGATTGCTTTGCCCGCCGGTTCGCTTCGCCCCTTTGCCGAAACTATCTTCTGCGCAGCCCTGTCCGCGGAGCGGCTGAAGGGAGCGCCTTTCTTGGTCTCTGGCAGGATGCACACATGGGCTTTTTCAAGCGTTCACGTCCCGACCTCGCGCCACCCCAAAGCAAGTGGAAGAGAGGATTACTCGGAGCATTTATCTCGCTCCTGCTGCTCGTCATCCTTGCGCCGATCCTTGTCGCCCGGACGCCGCTGCGCAATTGGATCGCCGCCCTCGCGCTCCCTCAGTTGCAGGGCGACATCCGCATCGGCGGCGCATCGCTCTGGTGGTGGATGCCTCCCGTGTTCACCGACCTCGAAGTCCGCGACATTGCCGGGCGAACGCTGCTTAGCGCTCCACGCATCGAAGGCAGCAAATCCTTGGTCGCGCTGCTGTGCAATCCCTCGGATCTCGGTGAATTCCATCTCACCCAGCCCGCCGTGCATGTTGTCTGCTCCGGCGATTCGACCAACCTGGAGACCGCGCTGGCGTACTGGTTGCAATCGACGGACAACCCGCCGGACTCAGGATCGCCCCTGGAAGGCATCGCGGTCCGTGCCGAATGCACGCAGGCCAGTCTGCACATCCAGGACGAGGACACCGGCCGTACCTGGACGCTCGATCCGGTGGACATCTCCGCCACTGTCCCGCGCGACCGGCGAACGCCGCTCCACTTCACGCTGCGCGCCGTTGTGGCGGACGGTCACCAGACCGGCCAACTGAACGCGGAGCTAACGGCCCATCTGGTCGAGACGAAAGGTGATGGACCGCGCTTGCGCGCGGCAGGCGAACTACACGCCGAAGAAGTGCCGTTGGCCGTTGTCGAGCCGTTTCTCCGTCGTTTGAAGCCACAAATCAAGCTCGATGGCCGGCTCAGTGCTAACTTGACGCTGCATGAGGGCGATGGTCAGACCGGCTCGCCGGATGCGCGTTTGCAAGGCAGCGTCTCCGCTGGCCCTCTGACCTTGAGCGACTCCCTGCTTGGATCGGACATCCTGCGCTTGGCGCATGTAGAGGCATCGTGTCGGCTGGCCCTGCACGGCAGCCAGCTACTCATCGAGCAAGCCGAGATCAAGTCCGAGGTCGGCAAGGCGAGCCTGGCCGGTACGGTGGATCTGGCGACGGACCTGCGCGACACCCTCTACCAACCCGGCCATCGCGTCGAGGCCCAGGTCGATCTCGCGCGTCTGGCCAGTCTGGTGCCCAATACGCTGCGTTTGACGAAGGACACGCAAATCACTTCCGGCACGCTCTCGCTGCATGTGCGCAGCTCGCTCCGAACCGATAATGTGTTCTGGGAAGGCGACCTGCGCACCTCCGACTTGCAGGGGGTGTATCAGGGGCAACGGATCACCTGGAAGGAACCGTTCGCCATCGTCTTCGCCGCCCGTCAGGAGGCGAACGTGTTGCCCGTGTTCGAGTCCTTCCGCTGCGACGCGGATTTTCTGCGTCTGGAGATGTCCGGCTCTCTCAACGAATGGACGGCGCGCGGGAACTTCAGTCTCGGCAAACTGAGCGAACACCTAGCCGGCTTCGTCGATCTCGGCCCGCTCCACCTGCAAGGCGAGGGAACGGTGCGCGTGTCGGCTCGTCGTAACCCGCGCGGCGGTCGCCGCCTAGAAGGCGACATTCAACTCGCTCAACTCAATCTGAACGATGGCGGTGGTCGTCCGTGGCGTGAAGATAGTGTCACCGTGCGTCTGGACGTGGTCGGCGCGTCAGGCGGTTTCCCGGGCGTGAGTGCCGGCGGTGTGCATATCCTGGCGGGGAAAGACGGCATCGACCTCGATCTGCTCGAACCGATCGCCGACGTGACGAAACTCCACACCGCCGGCGCTCGGGTGCGTGTACATGGCGATCTCGCGCGCTGGCATGACCGGCTCCGCAATCTGACCGGCGCGCTGGATGGGATGCGCATAGCCGGCCAGATTGATGTGGCCGGCCGATTGCGTTACCAGTCCGAGACGGTCCAACTTGAAGATATCAAGGTGGTCGGACACGCGGTTCAACTCTATGGGTTCGGTCTGTGCGTGGACGAGCCGGCGCTCGACTTCACGACTTCGGGCCGCTGGTTGATGGAAAAAGAGACGCTCGAACTCCAGCAAACGCGGCTTAGCTGTCCCACTCTCACCGTCCAAACGCCGGCCGTGTCGGTCGGCATGGATCAGGCGGGGGCCATGCAGATTACGACGAGTGCCACCGTTCAGGGCGATGTCGCCCGACTGCGCCGTTGCCTGCTCGCTCCGTCGCCGAACACGCCGGAGACGCTCGGCGGAGCATTCGCGGGACGTATCGATCTGCGCCCCGATGACGGACGGCAAGTAGTGCAGCTGGATCTGAACGTCCAGAACTTGGCGTTCGGCTCTCCGGCCTCGCCGGCGTGGCGCGAACCGCGCGTTCACGTCACCGGCCACGGCGTCTACGATCTGCTGAAGGACTCGTTCCAGGTTGTTCATCTCTACGCGGATAGCACGACCCTGAGTTGTGACGCGGCCGGCCAGATCACGGCTCTCAGCGGTGACATGGAGTTGTCACTGGACGGTAAGCTGAGCTACGACCTGGAAAAGCTGGAACCACAACTGCGGCCGTATCTCGGCCAGAGTATGAAGCTGAGCGGCCGGGAGGTGCGTCCCTTCCATATCAGTGGCAGCTTGGTCGCATCCACGACCGGCGGGACGCCGGTCCCACCAGCCACGCCGCCGGCTCTGCTCGGACGCTTGCAAGGCGAGGGCGGCGCGAGTTGGCAGTCCCTGCAAGCGATGGGCTGTCAGATTGGTCCCGCCGACTTGCGCGGTCGCTTGACGCAAGGATGGTTCCGCGCATCGCCGATCGAGGCCACTTTGAACCAGGGCCGTTTGCGTCTGGAGCCGAGTCTGCGTCTCGATCCAGGCCCGCTGGAAGTACATTTGGCCAAGGGGCGCGTCATCGATCGGGCGCGGCTGACGCCCGCGGCCTGCGCCGGCGGTCTCGGTTATGCCCTGCCGGTGCTGGCGGATGTGGCCCAGGCCGCGGGCGAGTTATCGTTGGAGTTGGATAACGGCCGACTGCCGCTGACCGATCCGGCTCGATCCGAGATGGCCGGCCGGCTCATCATTCATTCGGCGCAGGTCAGTCCCGGCCCCCTAGTGCAGGAGTTGAGTACGCTCCTGAAAGGACCAGCCACGCTGACTTTGGCGAAGGACAACGTCGTGGCTTTCCAGGTGGCCAACGGCCGCGTCTATCACAGTGGTCTTGAACTGCACTTCCCGGAGTTGACGGTGCGCACCTCCGGCTCGGTGGGGATGGATGGCAGCCTGTCTCTCGTGGCGGAGATGCCGGTGCCGCCGAAGTGGCTTGGCTCCAGCAAGGTCGCTCGCGCCGTCGCTGGACAAACCATCCGTCTGCCCATCGGCGGCACGCTGAACAAGCCGAAGCTCGATCAAAGAGCCCTGCGCACCGCCAGCGCTCAATTCGCGCAGCAAGCGACGGAAAAGGTCATACGGCAAGAATTGCAAGGCCAACTGAAGAAGGAAGCAGAGAATGGATTGAAGAAGCTATTCCGGCCGAGAAAGTAAAAGGAAAGAGCGGGATACGGGAGTCGAACCCGTCTAGCAGCCTTGGGAAGGCTGTGCACAGCCGATATGCCAATCCCGCACGGGAAAGAGTGATTTTACTTGGCCGTAGCAGCGTCCGGCAAGAGCAATTCATCTTACCCTTCCTTTGCCATTGGCTTGTCACCGTTCCGAGAAAAGATCCAGAGGAAACGAGGCCGACGCTTTCGCGGGCGGCTTGATGCCGAGCGCTTTGGCCAGGATGACGGCGGCAGCCTGCGGCGTGATAGATTCGCGGCGCACTCCCGGCCGCACACCTGAACCGTATACGAGCAGCGGCACATGAGTATCGTAGGCATGGGCCGTGCCATGATTGGTGCCGGTTAAGCGTGTCGTCAGCAAATGGTAGGGTTTCTCGATGATGCGCACATCGCCGGAGCGTTCGGGATAGAACGACTGCCGGACACGTTGCCCCAAGACATCCTTATCGGCCACGCCGGCCAGGAGTTGGCTCCGCGTGTAAACGTCCTGGACACCGGCTTGCTTCCGCAGCCAACCGGCCAGCGCCGTCTCGACCTCCGGTTGCTTCAGGTTATGACGCATTAGCAAGGCACGATTCAAATACAGCCATGCTCCCACATTGGCTTCGACCCAGCGATTGTCCGTCTCCGGTACGTGGAACGTCTCACCAAGAAAAGCCGACGCCTGCTTGATGAGGATCGTCGGATCGATCCGGGCCGCGTCCTCACCGCGTTTCCGCGCCGCCTCCGGCAGAGGACAAACACCATGATCGGCGCTCAGGGCCAACACGTACCGCCCCTTGCCCACCTTCTCATCGAGACAGGTGAGCAATTGCTTGACGATCTCGTCGCTGCGCAGCGTGACATCGAACACCTCTTGCGAATCAGGCCCCCAGCAATGGCCGATGGCATCGTTCGACGAGAAGCTCAGGCACAGTAAATCCGGCGTTTCACGGCTGCCCAACTTTTCCGCTTCGATGGCTCGCCGCGCCAGTCCCAGCAGCAGTTCATTGCCGAACGGCGAATTGTATAGCGAGCCGTAATACGCCGCCTTGATCGTGATCGCGCCCCCTCCACCCAGCGAATGCGGGAACGTCCGGCCGAAGAGCAAGGTTCCTTCGCCCAGGACATCATCGGGGCCGCTGTGCTTCTCGTAGTCAAGTTCCTCCCGCAGGCGCGTCCATTTCTTGCCCATCCAGGCATCGACCGCACCGGAGCGATTGAACTCGGCGACCCACGGATGTAAGCGATCGCGGTAATAGGTTGAAGTGATGAACTCACCGTTGATGATGTCCAGCCAGTAACAGGCATCGGGCCGCCGTCCTCCGGGCAGCACGGCCGAGCGATCCTTGAGGGATAGCGCCACCACGCGCCCCTTACCCCCGGTCGCTTCTTTGAGGGCGTCGGCCAGCGTCGGCGCCAGCAAGCGCTCCGGCGAAACGCCCTTGGGCTTCTTCGTATCTGTCTGCACGCTTTCGCTACCCAATCGCGGCGGCACCCGCTCGTAACGCTCCGAAGAGACGCAATTCACCGAGGCGCCTAACGAGCGATCGAACCAATCATTGCCGATAATGCCATGCGTTCGCGGCGTGGCGCCGGTCGCCAAGGAAGCATGTCCCGCCGCCGTCACGGTGTCCGAATAGAAATAATGGCAGTTTTGGAACCACGCCCCTTCTTTCTCCAGCCGATGAAAGCCGCCTTCGCCGAACAGCGTGTCCCAGCGTGTCAGGTAGTCGCCGCGCAATTGATCGAAGACCACCAGCACGACCAGTCGCGGCTTCTCCGCCGCAGGCGGTTCCGCAGCCTGGCTCGATGGCACGCCGCACAGAGTCAGTATCAGGGCGACACAGCAGAGATGGTGGCGTAACAGCATCAAGTCTTCTCCGGAAACGCTCAATTCGAGTAGGGTGTGCCGAACTGGTGAGGCTCACCACGCCTTCGCTGGTGAAGCCCTCACCAGTTCGGCACACCCTACGAATATCAGTTCATCCTACGAACATCAGTGTAAACCACCGGCTCAGCTGGACAAGAGCGATCGCGCGGAGGCATGTCGAAGCCGAATTGCCGGCCGAACCGATTTCCTGGTATACTTGTCCAAGAGACGGTAACGGATTGGCGAACGGCCGGTGTAAGCCGGCTGGTATGAGCCAAAAACCAGCCGGCTTACGCCGGCCGTTCGCCCTAAAGTTTTTGAGGAGTGCAATGAACATCGATTTACGCCGACGCAGTGACGAGGTGCTGAACCGTTTGACGCAGCTGCGGGACTCTCTTTGACATCTCTACCAAACAATCCCAGCGCGATCAACTCAACGCCCGAATGGGACAACCCAACTTCTGGGACAATCCCGAGAACGCTCAGAAGATCATCGCTCAACTGAAGCCGCTCAACGGCTTGCTCAAACCCTACCAGGATCTGGAGGACGCGGCCGGCGAGGTGCGCACCTTGCTTGAGTTGGCCGACGAGGACGCCGGTTTGGAAGCCGAGCTGGAAAGCGAACTGACGCCGTTCGAGAAACGCCTCGATGAGTTCGAGATGCGTGCCATGCTCGACGGTTCGCAGGATGCCAGCAATGCCTATCTGCGCATCCAGGCGGGCACCGGCGGAACCGAAGCCTGCGACTGGGCGCAGATGCTCATGCGCATGTACGCGCGCTGGGCCGAGCGCCACGGCTACGAGGTCGAGATCGTGGATGAATTGCCCAACGAGGAAGCGGGCATTCGCAACGCCACCTTGCACATCCGCGGCGATTACGCCTATGGCAATCTCCAGAGCGAGGCTGGCGTACATCGCCTGGTGCGCATCAGTCCGTTCGACGCCAACGCTCGGCGACAGACTTCTTTCGCTGCCGTGGATGTGATCCCGGAAATTGAAGGGACTATCGAGATTGAGATTCGCTCGGATGAGTTGCGCCGCGATACCTTCCGCAGCGGCGGCCCCGGCGGGCAGCATCAGAACAAGACCGAGAGTGGCGTGCGCTACACGCACCTTCCCAGCGGCATCGCCGCCGAGAGTCGCAGTCAGCGCAGCCAGCACAAGAACGACGAAATGGCCATGAAAATGCTCAAGGCCAAGCTCTATCAAATCGAGGAGCAGAAGCGCAAAGCCGAGGTCGAGAAGCTGTACGACGAGAAGGGCGAGGTGGCCTGGGGCTATCAGATTCGCAATTACGTCATGCAGCCGTACACGCTGGTCAAGGATGTTCGCACCGACGTGCAAACGCCGCAGGTGGGCAACGTCCTTGATGGCGACATCGACGATTTCACGCAGGCGTTTCTCCGCAGGAAGGCGGAACGCCGTCACAAAAAGAAGTAATCCACATTGATTCGTTGGAGCGGCTTTGCGTTTCGCGTGAAACGCAAAGCCACGCTCCGCCGCGTCGCGGCTACACAATTTTCTGAATTCATCCCATTCAAAAAATGCTCGCCTGACTCGGCGCTAGTCCCTAGCGAAGACAATTGGTATCCTTGCTAGAGATGAAAGTCTACCGACGAAGGGGAACATCATGGCGCACCGCAGCCTGCGCGTCGGCTTGATCGGTGCCGGCGCCAACACTCGTCTTCGCCACATTCCCGCGCTGGCGGCCCTGCCGGATGTGGAAATCGTAGCCGTCTGTAATCGCCGCCCCGCCTCGACCGTCGCCGTGGCGCGCGAGTTCAACATCGCGCACACCTACGAGCGCTGGGAAGACTTGATCGCCGATCCCGACATCGACGCCGTGGTTCTCGGCACCTGGCCCTATTTGCATCACCCGATAACCCTGGCCGCCCTCGCCGCCGGCAAGCACATCTTGACCGAGGCGCGCATGAGCATGAACGCGGCGGAATCGCATGAAATGCTGGAAGCGGCCGGGCGTTATCCCAAGCTGGTCTGCCAGATTGTGCCCAGTCCTTACGGACTCAAGGGCGACACAGTGATGCGCGAGTTGCTCCGCACGGATTTCCTCGGCGAGTTGCGCGAGGTGCATATCTTTAGCCGCAACGGCGCACTGGCGGACCCCGCCGCGCCGCTATCGTGGCGGCAGGACGGTGCGCTGTCGGGGGTGAACATGTTGGCACTCGGCATCGTCCATGAGACGCTCTTACGCTGGGCGCCGCCGCCGGTGCGCGTGCTGGCGCAGGCGCATGCCTTCACATCGGCACGCATCGATCCGGAAAGCGGCGTGCGCCGGCCGGTCGGTACGCCGGACAGCGTGCAGGTGCTGACCGTGCTGGAGAATGGCGCGCGAGCCAGCTATCATCTCAGCGGCGTCACGCCGTTCGGCCAGGGGGCCGGCATCCACCTTTATGGCAGCGATGGCGTCCTTTATTACGATCTAACGACCGACCGCATCCACGGCAGCAGCCGGATGCGCGGCGCGGCACCGACGCAGGTGGCGGCGCTGCCGGAAATCCCCATTCCGAAGGAGCAGGCCCGCGTCTGGCAGGTCGAATCCGATTTCGTCGATTCGATCCGTCTGGGAACGCCGGTGCAATTGACGAACTTCGAGACGGGCATGGCCTACATGGAGTTCACCGAAGCGGTCGCCCAGAGCGCTCGTACCGGCGTCGCCGTGGAGTTACCCCTCGACCTCACCTAGCCGCTTGCGGTTTAGCGGCCTTGCCCGAACGCTAAGCCGCAAGCGGCGATCGTCACCAGAATCAGCAACAGCACACAACGCGCGGCCAGTTCGTTAGTGACGCCGTAGTGCATTTGCGTGAAAATCTCGGTGGCGTAGCCGGGCATGCCGGGTGTGGCAACCAATTTACCGGCGCTTAATTCGCCCAGCGATAACACGGCCACGGCCAGCGCCGCTTGCCCATACGCGGTCGAGGTCAACGGCCAGACGACACGACGCAATTCCTGTCCGGGCGTCGCTCCATCCACACGCGCCGCGTCGCTTAACTCGGCCGGCATCAGACGCGTGACCGGCCAGAGGATCGCCACAGCGCAGGGAAAAAAGCGGATGGCATCGACCCACATGAGCGGCAGCGGCGAGGGACCGTGGTACAACACCTGCGCCAGCCAGGGCGAATCGCTGATTGTCAGCAAACGATCGATCACCATCTTCAGTCCCAAGCCGATGAGCGGACCCGGCATCGCCCACGCCGTCGCCATCAGAACCAGGACGCCGCCGCGAAACCAGCGTGAACCACGCGCCGCCCAGCACGCCAGCAGTCCGGCCGCGGCGACGATCGCGCCGGTTCCGGCGACCAGCAACAGATTTTCCAACAGCATCCACCCTTCCGGCGGACGGCAGGCGCGGACGAGATAACGCGCGGTCGTCCCTGCCGACCAGGACGGCGGCGTTCCCGTCAGACCGGCGCGCCAGACGAGACTTCCCAGAGGCATCGCCAACAGCAGTCCACACAGCAGCGCGACAACCAGTACGAGCGGCCAGCGCCAGCGGCCCAGACGGAACACCAGCGGCCCCGTCAAAAGAGTCATCCGCGCCGGCAGCCGTCGCTCCCAGAAACGAGCCACGCAACCGACCAGGATGGCGACGAGCAGGACGAACGGTAGAGTCGCGGCCACGGCTCGCGCGACGCCCTCTTCCGCATCAGGCCCGCCGACTATCTGCGTGTACACTTCCTCGGCGAAGGTGCGAACCTGCATCACGTCCGTGACGGTAATCTCCGTCGCCGCTTGCAGACTCACCCACAAGGCCGCCGCCCCCAGCGCCGCGCCGGCGCGCGGCAGCGTGACGGACAACAGCACGCACCACGACGGCATCAGCGTCAGCGCGTCCTCTTCCAATTCGCGCTCGACCCAGGATAATCCTTGGCCAACGAGCAGGATCACCCACGGCAATGCCGCGACAGCATGAATCCAGATGGCCGAGCCGATGCCCTGCCCCCAGGGCGTCCAGACGGCCCCCGAGCCGGACCACGCCGGAACCGGCAGCCAGCCGCCGGAACCAAGCACGGCTTGCCACCCAGAGGTGAACAGCGGCAGCGGTACAAACAGCGTCAAAAGGGTCAGCAAACGCCAGAAACGGCGCAGAGGTAAATCCGTTCGATACAGCAGCACCGCGCCGGCAATGCCCGTCGGCAGAGCCAGCGCCAGCGTGCCGGCGATGAGAAAGAATGTGTTACGGGCCAGAGCGAGCAGTCGAGAGGCTTCCGTCCAGCTGCGCCAGGCGGTTGGATCACTCAGAAGTTGCCCCACCGGCGCGGCCAGCGGCAACGCGATCACCAGCAGCAGAATCAACGCGATCGTCAGACGCCAGCGAGTCAACGGCTCTGTCCTCGCTTTACAAAACCCTGCCAGCCCGCAGCGCCAGCAAGGGAAGTCCCTTGCTGGCGCTGCGGGCTGGCAATCAAGGGTTTCGTCCAGGATCATGGCGCCGCGTCGGCCGGAACAATCACGAGAGTGTCGCCGACGATCTCAAACTTGCTCTTGACCTGATCGAGTACACCTTTGATGACTTCGCCCAGCGGCTTGTTCTCTACCTTGGGCAACTTCACCTTCGCTCCTGCCGGCGATTCCACGCCCGCGGCCTGGAACGCTTGCTCGTCAATACGGAATTGCAGGGGCGGGAACCGTCTCGTCCAATCGACCAGCAACAGACGCAGCGCCAAATCCGCCGCGGGTAATTCCGGGACTGGGGTGGCCAAGCGGATTCGCAAGGGATTTTCAGCTTGTTCTTCCCGCAGGCGATGACGAATCGGTTTCTGATATTCGCGATCATGCAAGCAGACAATCAGGCCATTGTTGGCCGCAAGGTAGACACGGTCGGTCACTTCATTGCTGACGGGGAAGACGAAATCCTTGGTGTCGAAGCCGCTCAGCACGACGCCGCGACGGCGTTCGAGGATGAGGAATCGGCCGCTGGCATCCGTCGCATACACATACTTGGGATTGACGGCCAGGAAGCGATCGGCGGCGGCGTTGTTCTCGACCAACTCCCGACCAACCGGAATCCGCCACCTCGGTTCGCCGGTGGCCCGATCGAGGCGCGTCATGCCCTTGCGTGCGGCGACCACGTAAACATCTTCGTCGGTGATGGCCGGCTTACGGCTGATGGGCGTGCCGGCCGTGAAACGCCAACGGAGTTTGCCGTTGGAGACTTGCAGGGCATACACGTTGGCGTCTTCCGCGCCGACGATAGCCATGTCCTCGTAATGGGCACCCGGTACACGGATCGGCGACTCCGCGGCAAAACGATAGGTTTCCGCAGCCGCTCCGTTCGCCTGGGGCAACCTGTCAATCGCTACCACAACACCGTCCGGCGCGGGCAGCAACAGCTTCTCGCGCGTCTGGAGAATCGGAAATTCCAGACGCAACCGGGTGACCTCCGACCAGACGCGAACCGGGCGCACGCCCGTCTCTTCTTCCGTGCTGGCATCGCGCGCGGAAGGCGTCAAGTAACTCACGGTTCCCGCACTCGAACGTGTCTCTCCCTTGATCGAGACAATGCGTTTCCGGCGTTGTTCAGGCGTCTCCTTGGCGGCTTTCTCCTCTTTGACACTCTTCAAGTCGTAAAACTCGGTGAATCCCGGAGGCAGTTCGCTCGGCAGATCCGGCCGAGGCAGGAAGTAGGCGGTAAGCCGGCCCGTTGGCGCCGCGATATAAATTTGGTCTTCGTCAGCGACCGGCGGCGCGGCGACGCCTTCGCGCAGATGATATTGCCACCGCATCGCTCCGGTTTTTCGATCGAGGGCGTAGAGAAAAGTGCTGTTGATGACGTAGACTTCCCGGCTGTTGAAGGCCACTTCATGCTCGACGCGGTAGGGTAGCCCAACGCGCGTGCGCCAGTGCGTCACGCCGGTTTCCGCATCGAGCAGCGCCACCATGCCGCTTCGCGTCTGCACATACAGGTCGGTCCCGTGCAGTTGCACCGTGGCCAGCCCATCATGCCGGCCATCCATCGGCACGTAGATTCGCCAACTCATTTGTAGGTTAAGTCGATCCAGCACCTCACGCGGCGGCGGTAGCGGTGTGCTGAACAGCCGTGAACGTGCCGGCTGTGCCGTCGCCAGAGATGTCAGGCTGGCGGCCGCGATTGTCGCTCCGAGCATCGCCCACGCCAGTCTTTTCATCGGAGGCTCCTCGTGAGAAGGCTGTTGCCGCTTAGCGCTAAGCCGCAAGCGGCAACATTCCATTTTACCACAACCTTACCGCCCCTCAAGCAAGTCCGCCGCACAAAGTACGGGAATAAGCAGAGGAGAAAGCGAACACACCGGGGGATCACTTTTTGCCGGCACGGCGTTTCGCCGCGAAGAAATCGCTCAGGAGGGCGGCGCAGCGGTCGGCGAGGACGCCGCCGACCACCTGCGCGCGATGGTTCAACCGTGGATCGTTGGTGATCTGATAAAGCGTATGACAGGCGCCGGCCTTGGGATCGGTGCAACCGTACACGACCAGCGGCAGCCGCGCCTGGACGATGGCACCCGCGCACATCGGGCACGGCTCCAGCGTGACGTACAACGCGCAGTCCTCCAACCGCCAGGAACGCAGGGCGTTGGCTGCTTGCGTTATGGCGATCATTTCGGCGTGGGCGGTCGGGTCCACGAGTTGTTCGCGTTGGTTGTGCGCCTGAGCGAGAACGCCTTGCCGCCACGAAACGATGACCGCGCCGACCGGCACTTCATCCTCGGCATCCGCCAATCCCGCCTCGGCCAGCGCCATCTCCATGTGATGGAGGTGAAACGGATGACGCGGATCGGTCAACGGCAACTCCAGCGGCGAGAACTCCACGATGGCCTCCTCTATCCTCCGCCCGTTGCAGCCGGTAGGCGGATGGACTAATCTGACTCGGTGGGGATCTTCTGAGTTGCTCGCGGAACCTGGAGACTGTCATGACAGCAATACGATACCGCTATGCTCTACTATCCGCCGTGCCGGTCCTGGTCGTTGGGCTACTGGGCGTGGCCCTCGCGCCGGCCGAAACCTGCCTGTCGCCGTTCGTCAAGCACCTGGATCGACCGGAGAAATACCTGTACGTCTTCTGCGTCGATGCCGACGCCAAGGACAACGACTTTCTAGCCGTCATTGATGTCGATGCCAACTCCTCGACCTACGGCAAGCTTCTCCATCAACTGGATCTCGGCTGCGCCGGCAACGAAACGCACCACTTCGGTTTCACCGACGATCGCACGCACATTTGGGGTTGCAGTCTGTTTTCCAACCGCGTCTTCATCATCGACGTGGCCGGCGATCCGGCTCGACCGAAGTTGGTCAAGACATTCGATTCTTCCGCGAAAACCGGCTTGACCGGCCCGCACTCTCCCTATGCGCTGCCCGGTCGCATGCTCATCAGCTACCTCGGCGGTAAGGACGGCGGTCTGCCGGCGGGACTGGCGGAGTACGACAACGACGGCACCTTCATCCGCAAGTTCGCCTTCCCCAAGGACGCGCCATATGGCTACGACGTGGCCATCAATCCGAAGCTGAACCGCATGGTCACATCGAGCTTCACGCCGCCGCCGAATTATCGTAAGCCACTGGCGAGAATGGACCTCAAGCAGTTCGGCGACAAACTCTTGGTCTGGGACTTCCGCGCTCGCAAGGTGCTGGCCACCCTCAAAACCGGCCTGGCACCACTCGAATGTCGCTGGTCTCTCAAGGAAAACGCCAATCACGGTTATTGCAATTGCGCATTGGAAAACACCATCTGGATCTGGGAGGGCGCGGACGAGAACCGTTACACCGCTCGCAAGCTGTGCGATACCGGCAAACTGCCGGCCGATCTCAGCCAATCGCCCGACGGTCGCTTCGTGTTCGTCAGTTGCTTCGTGTCCGATGAGATTCAGCAATGGGACGTAAGCGATCTGAAAAATCCGCGTTTGGTCAGTACGGCCAAGCCTGGCGTGCAGCCGAACATGCTGCACCTGACCGGCGACGGCAAACGCATGTACGTGACCAATTCGCTGCTGAGTACGATGGACCGCTCGGAGGACTTCTGGGTTCGATTGCTCCGCGTCAGTCCCGACGGCATGAAGATCGATCCGAAATTCAAGGTCGATCTGACGAAGTTCAAAACGGGTCCGGCGCGCGGCCACGATATGCTGCTGTATTGAAGGCAATAAAGAAGCCCTCACGCAAAGGTGCCAAGAGCGCAAAGGAGAAGACAATGAAATGGCCTGCACTCCAGACGTTTCGGCCTCCGGCCCTTTTGTTCTTGTCTTCCTTTGCGCTCTTGGCACCTTTGCGTGAGGCTCTCTCTGAGGAGTCTCGTCTGGCGGTGATCCGCACTCCGGCGGACTTCACGCTGACGATGCAGGATGGCAAGGCGTTCCGCCTCGCCGACCTGCGCGGCAAGGTCGTGGTGGTCAGTTTCATCTTCACCACCTGCAACGGCACCTGCCCCGCCACGACGCAGCGCATGAGCCAATTGAGCCGAAAGCTCGTCGGGGACCATCTCACGGATAAAGTGCATCTGCTATCTATTACGCTCGACCCGGCCCGCGATAAACCCACCGCGCTGCGCGAGTACATGCGGCTGTACGAAGTGGATGCCAAACACTGGACGTTTCTGACGGGATCGCAAAAGCAGATCGACAAGGTGCTATCGGATTGGGGCATGTGGGTTCGACCGGGAGCGCGCGGACAACTCGATCATCCCTCGCGTGTCTTCTTGCTCGATGTGCGCGGCCGCGTGCGGGAGATTTACAATCTCGATTTTTTCCGTCCGAAATGGGTTCTGGATGATGTGCGGTTGTTGCTGAAGGAAGCTGCCGAGTAAGAGTCTGTCCGGGAAGCCCCTCTCCCTTGTACTCAGGGGAGAGGGGTTGAGGTGAGGGGTGAAAGGGTGCTCATACGTCGGTCCACCGATTGTTGGAAAACTACCGCCAGCAATGTTCGGGGGCCACGATACAAACCTGATAATCGTTTTCACAGCAGGGGGTGACGCCCGACCCATCATGCGCGTCGTCGTGGATGAGAGTGATCAAGCAGTCGGTCGATTAGACCGACGCGTGCAATGAGCGTCGATGTCAAGAAGCCCGCCCCCCACAGGCTCTCATTGGCGATCTTCATTCTCCGTTGAAGATTCGATCATGCCACCACGTTCTGGATAACCCTCCCCTGGCACAACTGCAACGGCCGGCCGAGCGCGTCGGTTAGCTCGGTGTCGGCAGCGATGCCGAGGCAGTGGTAGATCGTCGTGACCACGTCCTGCGGGCTGACCGCGCCGTCAATCGGGTAGGCGGCACGGCGATCGGAACGGCCGTGGACCATGCCCGCGTTGATGCCGCCACCAGCCAGAACCACGGAATAGCATCGGCCCCAATGTCCCCGGCCTCCCTCCCTTTCAATCAGCGGCGCTCGGCCAAACTCGCCCATCCACACGACCAGCGTTTCGTCGAGCAGTCCCCGCGTGAACAGGTCATCGAGCAAGGCAGAGAAGGCACGGTCGAGCGGAGCGGCAAGGGGCGGGAGACGTTCGCGATTCTTATAGTGCAGATCCCATCCGCCGGGAACGTCCTCCCCGTTCCAGTAGACGGTGACCAGCGGCACGCCTTGCTCGACGAGGCGGCGGGCCAGCAGCACCCCCTGGCCGAACTTGTGCCGGCCATAGCGCTCGCGCACCTTGGCCGGCTCCCGGTTCAGATCGAAGGCCGTCCGCGTCGTGGGCGCGAGGATCATGTTGAACGCACGCTCTTGGTGAGCATCCAGCGTACCGCAGCCAAGCACGCTGTCTCCGTGACGCTGGAGTTGATCGAGCAGGCCGCGCCGGCCGGCGAGCCGGTCCAGCGGCATCTCGCGCGGCGGTGTCAGCGCCTGGACACGGAAGTCGGGACGATTGGGATCCTGGAGGATGCGGAAAGGATCGCAGGTTTGACCGAGAAAGCCGCCCCCCTCGCCGGCGAACGACCTGCGGTGCATGTCGAGGAGCCAAACGTGAGGAGGCAGCGTCTGCCCGGCACCGCGCAGCCGGGCCACCGCCGATCCCATGCACGGGTAATCGTCGGAAGCGGGGCGAATATCGTCGCCGTTGACACGCGGATTCTTGTGGCCCGTGAGTGCCAGGTAAACACTCTGGCCGTGGGCACCGCCGGTGTATTCGTCGCTCACCGAGCGAATGATCGTGTAGCGGTGGGCTTGTTGCGCCAGCGCAGGCAACAGGGAACTGATCTGCGTGCCGGGCACGCTGGAGGCGATAGGTGGGAATTGGCCGCGCACCTCGGCAGGCGCATCGGGCTTCAGATCGAACGTATCCATTTGCGGTGGACCACCGCCCATGAAGAGCAAGATGCACGCCTTGGCCCTCCCACCGCCGCGCGCGAGAGGCAAGGATCCCTGGGCTTGCACACGGAACAGGTCCGGCAAAGCCAGACCCACCGCGCCCAGACCGCCAATTTGCAGGAAGTCACGCCGCGAGACGCCGTCGCACCAGCGGTTTAGCAAGCCTGGTATCGTGAGCATGGCAACACTCCTTCGCTCGCTGCAGGCCGTTCTCGTTCTTACCCTCGGTGCAGGGCTAGGCGGGTGTTGGTGTGGCCTGCGAGCGTACAGAACCTTGGGGGGAACTGAATGATAAGCAATCCAAGGGGGGCTTGCAAACAGAAACACACGGTTCGTTCGCGCCAGGGAAAAGATTGACGACCTGTGGTTTTTCCGAAAAGCGCTCGCCAACCCATTAGTACCATGTTAATGTGTTCGTGATGGACCGCAGTAGGGCGCAAGCCTTCCGTCCAGCCGCACCCACCCGCCCGCAGCCCACCTTGTTGACCGGGAGTACACCTCATGTTCACCCGCCAGGCAGCACACCCAGTGCGGCTTTTTCTCTGGACCCTTATCCTGTCCCTCGGCGTTGGTTGGTTGACCATCCAGACGTTGGCGGAGTCCCCCCAGAAATCACGGATTGTAAAGCCCAATGAGGGGACTGCGGAAGATCCAGGGGACACCCACAAGACCACCCGCCGGGGCTGGGACAAGGCCCGCGACTTTCCTCCACCCATCGCGTCGGATGGGACCGTGAAGTACAATTATCCCATCGTCTACGTTCGCGTGCCTCGACCCTATCCGAAGACGTATTACGGAATCAACCACCTTAACCAGGCCGGCCTGCATCAGACCAATGCTCCGGGCGCGGAGTTGCGTCTGCTGCACCCGGACGGGCGCGACGAATCCCTTGTATCGGTGGAAGCTCAGGAATCGATCACCGATCCCGTGGTCTCGTTCGACGGTCAGTGGGTCTATTACGCTCGGTTCCATCACATGACTACCGGTGCCTCGGCCAGCATGACCAAGTTGCAGAGCCGCAAAGGCGCGGACATTTACAAGATCCACGTGCCGACGCGCAAGATGATGCAGTTGACGACCCAGGAGCGCACGCCCAACACCGGGGCGGTGCCGCCCGGAACCGAGTCGCACCCGCGCGGCGTCCACAATCTCGCCCCCTGTCCGGTTGCGGGAGGCAAGGTCGTCTTCGTCAGCGATCGCAACGGCTATCGCGGCGTCCGCGAACAAACGCAGCCTGCCTTACAACTCTTCGTCATGGACGACGACGGCCAGAATGTCGAGCCGATCGGTCCTCTGAACCTTGGCACCGCGCTCCATCCCGTTGCGCTCGAAGATGGGCGGGTGATGTTCAGCTCGCTCGAAACGCAGGGGTTGCGCAGCGACGAGCGCTGGGGCATCTGGGCCATTCATCCCGACGGCACCAACTGGAGTCCGCTGACCAGCGCCTTGGGTTCACCGTCCGGCCAGGCCGTCCATTTCCAGACCCAACTCTCCGACAAGAGCATCGTCGTCGAATCGTATTACCAGACCGGATCCACCGACGGTTTCGGCACTTTCTGGAAGTTCCCCCTGCGCCTCCCGGAAGGACAGTCGCGCTTCGGCCCGGCCGCGAAGCGGTTTGCTCCGTATGGAATCACCAACCTGACGCTGTTCGCCAGCTTCCAGGATGTTCGGCCCAATCACAAGGCCGGCAACGTCGATAACAACCCGTTTCTCGGCAACGTCACTCATCCGTCCGCCGCGCCGGACAATCACCTGCTGATCACGTGGTCGCTGCCCTGGGAGGCCCAGGACCAATCCGTGCCGGCCTATGATACGGGCATCTACCTGCTGAAATCGGGCAAGCCGATCAATCATCCGTCCAAAATGTTTCTGGTCAAGAACGATCCCAAATATCAGGAATTGTGGCCTCGCGCTCTGGTGCCCTACAAGCGCATTCATGGGATCGCGCAGCCTCCCCTGCTCGTTCACCGCAACGACGGAAAACGGTCGCCTCACCTGCCCGCTGGAACGCCGTTCGGTCTGGTCGGCTCGTCGAGTCTTTACAAGCGCGAAAGCTATCCCAACGGCGTCGTGCCGTCTGGTTCGGTGACGGCCGTTTCCTCGAAGCCCAACGACCGCAAGCAACTCTGGCGCGAGTTGGCAATCTCCCGTTTTGGCTTCCCGGGCAACTGGGGCGAGCAGGGAACCGACGCCGGTCTGTACGAGAACAGCGATATTTGGGGCATCCGTATCCTGATCCTGGAGCCGGTCAGCGACGTGGTGCATCAAAAGCGCGGCCACTTCGCGCTGGGGAGCAACTCTGAGGAGCGCATCCGCATCCTCGGTGAATTCCCGGTGCGAAAGTTCTCGAAAGACAACAAACAATCTCTCGATCCGGACGGCAATCCCGACACCAGCTTCCTGGCGAGGATCCCTGCCGACGTCGCCTGGACGTTCCAGACGATCGACAACAACGGCATGGTTCTGAACATGGCCCAGACCTGGCATCAGGTGCGCCCCGGCGAGGTCCGCAACAACTGCGGCGGCTGCCACGCTCACAGTCAGAAACCCACTCTGTTCGAGAAGACCGCCGCCGCCAAACCCGACTACAAGGTGTGGGATCTGACGTCGAAGCCGCCTCTGTTCACCACGAAGACGGCCGATCGCTCCGGCCTGAATTGGGACAAAAACGACCGCACGGGTATTCAATTCGGCAAGGGCGTCAAGAATGTCGAGTTCCACCGCGACATCCGGCCAATCCTCCAACGCAGTTGCATCGCGTGCCACACCACGAAGTCGGAGAAGCCGGCGGGCCGGCTCGCGCTCGACGACGACACGCCGATCAAGAAACGCGGTTTGGTGCCGTGGGCGGAAAATGTTCAGATACCGCAAGGCCTGCCGCGCAACTATGCCCGCCTCGTCCAGTATTGCTGGTGCTTCCAGTCGCGGCGGAGTCCGCTCATCTGGAAGGTGCATGGCAAGCGTCTCGACGGCTTCCGCAACGAGGATGTTCCGAGTCCGCCCCTGGACTATGACAACGAGCGAAACGTCCTCGAATGGTGTCATCACGGCAAGAACAAGGTCTACGACGTTGACTTCCTCGGCAGCGCGATGCCGCCGCCGGAAGCGGTGGCCGGCCGCTACAAGGGGCCGGACGGCAAACGCATCAAGGTCGCGCCGCTGGGCGACGAGGACAAGCTGACGCTCGCCCGCTGGATCGACATCGGCTGCCCGATCGATCGCGAATACGATCCGAAGCAGCGCGGCCGGGGCTGGCTCCTCGACGAGGGACGCCCCACCTTGACGCTGACTTGCCCTCCGTCCGGCGCGAGCAAGGAACCGCTGACGCGCATACTGATCGGCATGCACGACTATGCGACCGGGCTTGATCTGGCGAGCTTTTCGGTCACCGCCGATTTCGCGATCGATGGCGTCAAACCCGGCGAGAACCTGGCGCCGACGTTTGACGCGCTGCCCGACAATCGCTGGGAGCTGCGCTTGCGGAAGCCTATCGCCGCTCTGGAAAGCGGCAAACTGACGGTTTCCGTGAAGGACCGCCAGGGCAACACGACCCGCATCGAGCGGAGCTTTTCCGTTGTTCCGCCAGGGACGCGGTGAATGGTGATGGAGGTCTTTTTCTACCGTGAGGGAACTGCCCATGTTGACCATCAACACACAGCGGTGCGGCGGGGCACTGATTCTCGGCAGCATGATTGCCGCGATTGTCGCGGCAAGCTGGCCGGGCCTCGCACGCTCCGAGGAGCGCCCACCACGCAGGGACATCCCGATTGAACGTGAGAAATTGTCCCTGTCCGGATGGGATCCCGATGAGCCGGTTCCGGCTTATGCCTACTACAAGAAGGGCAACCGGGCGATGCCGGTGGTCATCTTCATGCATGGGATCCGAGGCAGCAAGGGAGGGGATGGGCAGCGCCTGCGCGATCTGGCCGACCGGGGCTACTTCGTCTTGGCGATCGATGCCTATCTGCATGGCGAAAGAAAGATACCCGGTATGGTGAGGAACCTGAGCGATCTCGGCGGCGAGGATTACAGCATCTGGGTCCATCAATCGTCGGTTTCGCACACGGCCCGCGATGTTTCCAAAATCATCGATGCGCTGTCGGCTCGCGGCGACGTGGATGTTTCGCGCATCGGCGTCATTGGTATTTCGATGGGGAGCAGTACCTGCATGGTCCTAGCCTGGCGGGAGCCAAGAATCTCGGTCGTGGTGGGCCTCATTGGGGCGGTCGATTTCTGGTCCGACATGACCAAAACCACGCCGGGACCGGAGCAGGACGCCAAGCGAAAGGCCTTGAGTCCGCGCGTTCGCCAACTCGTCGGCTCCTTGAATCCCCGGGATCGTATGCCGGCCATTGCACCGAAAGCTCTGTTCCTGGCCAACGGCGCGCGCGACAAGGGTATTGACATTCAAACCATCAAATCGTTCGTCAAGGATCTCCGGCCGAGTTACAAGAGCTATCCCGACAAGCTGAAGTTTCTGGAAGAGCCTGCAGTAGGACACTCTGTCACGGATCGTATGTGGAACGAGGGAACCGAGTGGCTCCTTCGTCATCTGCCGCCAGCGAAACCCAAGGAGTAATCGGAGCCATGACATACTTGCCAAGCAAAAATTGTGCGGCTCTCGTGGCCGGCCTTGTTCTGCTGGTTGGAGCCGTTCAGCTCGTCCCGCAGGCTGCGGCGGAGAAGTCCAGTGCAAAGCGCGCCGCGGACTCGCTGAATCTCGATCCGCCTGCTGTCGCAACGGACCCGTCGGTGAAGATCGATTATCCGATCGTTTATGTCCGCCTGCCCCGCCAGCAAAAGCGAAAGGTATGGGCACAGGCCGGCGTCCCGCTCCAGATGAATCCCGGCGCTGACCTGATGTTGCTGCACCCCGATGGTCGCGAAGAGGTTCTCGTCGCCGGCGGCAAGGGGTCGGTCACTGATCCGACGGTTTCCTTTGATGGCGAATGGGTTTATTATTCGCTGTTTCATGATCTGACGCATTTCAACGATGGCTTCGCCCCTTCGACCGCCGACATCTACAAGATCCACGTCCCAACCCGAAAGATCGTCCGTATCACCAACGGCGGCTTCGCGCCGAACACGGGGGCAGCCCACTGGTCTAGCGATTACCAGACGCCTCAACCGGGCAAGACGACCAGAGCCAATCGCGTGTGCAACATGGGGCCGTGTCCGCTGCCGGGCGGCAAGATTATGTTCACGAGCAATCGCCACGGCTTCATTTCACCTCGGCCAACCAATAATGGCTTCAACGTCAACTTGCAGTTGTTTGTCATGGACGACGATGGTTGCAATGTGGAGGCGATCGGCCATCTGAACATTGGCTGTGCCCTGCATCCCGTTGTGCTGCGCGATGGCCGAGTGATGTTCAGCAGCCTGGAGAACCAGGGCCAGCGCGATACTCTGTCGTGGGGCTTGTGGAGCATTCATCCCGACGGCACCAACTGGAACCCGATCGTCAGTTCCTTTATCAGCACCGCCTTTCATTTTCAGACCCAGCTTTCGGATGGGGATGTCGTGGCCGGTGTCTACTATGGCGGAGTCGGAACGCAGGGCTTTTGCTCTTACGTGAAAGTTCCGGTGGAACGGACTACCTATCCCCGCTTCGGGCCGGGATACATGCAGGATCCGCGCAATGGTCCGGCCTTCCCTCCAAACCTCCCCAATCGCCAGCGGACACGCCTCGCCAGGCTCCCCTTTTCACCATTGGGAATGCAGCAGGTGACGTGTTTCGCGGATGATGGCGATGATACGGCTGCTCGACTGACAAGAGATGGCCCCTGGGTGGGCAAGGTGACTCATCCCTCGGCAGCGCCGGACAATCACCTGCTGACCATCTGGAATGCGCGCCCTCAAGGTGACCACGACGTGGATGCCGGCATTTACCTGATCAAGTCCGGCAAGCCGATTCAGGAACCGGGCCAGATGCTGCAGATCAAGCACGATCCGAAGTATGACGCCCAATGGCCCCGCGCCCTCGTGCCCTACCAGCGCATTCACGGCATCAAGGAGCCTCGCCGCCTGACGCCGCTGGCCAATGACGGCAAGCTATCGCCGCACCTTCCCGAAGGAACGCCGTTTGGACTTGTCGGCTCGTCGAGCCTTTACAAGCGTGAGAGCTTCCCCGACGGGCGGGTTGCAAAGGGGAGCGTGACCGGCACCTGGCCAGGCGACAAGAGGCCGATTCCCTTCGACCTGGGGGGGCGTGACCCGAAATATCAGGGTGGAGATGCGGGCTTATACAAGAACAGCGATATCCATGCGATCCGCATTGTCATCCAGGAACCGACGACGGATCGACGCAACGGGCCCAAGGCAGGGCGTCTATTCCGCAGCCAGGCGATGGAGCGGATGCGCATTCTCGGCGAAATCCCCGTGCGCAAGTTCCGCGCCAAGCAACAACCGCTCGATCCCGACGGCAATCCCGACACAAGCTTCCTCGCCAAGATTCCCGCAGATGTGGCCTGGACGTTCCAGACGCTCGACCGGCACGGCATGGTCCTGAACACAGCGCAGACCTGGCACCAGGTGCGGCCCGGTGAAGTCCGAACCAACTGTGGCGGCTGCCATGCGCACAGTCAGGAACCTACCCTCTTCGAGAAGACAGCGGCCGGCCGGCCCGATTATCCCCTGTTCGATCTGACGAAGCAGACTCCCCTTCTGACCGTCAAGGCGAACGATCAAGCGGGTAAACAGTGGGACACGAAGGACGAAACCGGCCTGCGTTTCGAGAAGGGTGTCAAGAACGTCGAGTATTTCCGCGACATCAAGCCGATTCTCGCTCGCAGCTGTGTCGCGTGCCACACACAGAAGTGGGAGAAACCTGCCGGCAACCTCGTTCTGGATGACGAACGCCTGGAAAAATACTCCGGTAACTATCCGCAGGCCACGCTACCCAATCACTACTTCCGCCTGGTCATGGATCACAAGGGGAAGTATGGCCATAAGCTGCCGGGGACGGGCGGCGACAGCTATGGCCGAGGCTCGCGCTATGTCTGGCCCTTGCAATCGCGGCGCAGTTTGCTGGTCTGGAAAATCTTCGGCCAGCGCACCGATGGTTTCAGCAACGACGACTTCCCCATCGAAACGGTGCCGGGCGATGCCTCTTCCTTGCGGTTGAAAGGGCAGCCGGTCGGCGACAGGCCGCGCCATCCCCGGCGTTCGGTGGTTGGCTACACGGGCAGCATCATGCCGCCCCCGGAAAGTGTGGCGGGTACTTACGCGGGTCCGGATGGCCAGAAGATCAAGGTCGCTCCTCTGAGCGACGAGGACCGCAGGACCATCTATCGCTGGATCGACCTGGGCTGCCCGATCGACCTGGATTATGACCCCGCAAAGCCGCAGGAGCGCGGCTTCGGTTGGATGCAGGACGACAATCGGCCGACCTTGACGCTCACCTATCCCAGACCGGGCGTCAATGCGCCGTTAACGCGGATCCTCGTTGGGATGCACGACTACTACACCGGCGTGGACATGGACAGCTTCCAGGTAATGGCCGACTTTCCACTGGATGGAGCGCCGGCGGGCAAGAACCTTGCATCGCAGTTCAAGGCAAAGACACCCGGCGTTTGGGAGCTAACCCTTTCCGAACCGCTCACGAAATTGGCAAAGGGAAAGCTGACGGTCTCTATCAAAGACCGCCAAGGAAACATCACGAAGATTGAACGTACGTTGTCCGTCACCCCCTGAGTGGCTCGGAAGTAGTTGAGGGACTGCCATGCATGCGAAGAAACGGAAGACGTGGGCCGGGACGATCGCCGCGCTGGGAGTGCTGCTCTTCATTGTGCCGTGGCTGCCCTGCTCGCTGGAGGGAAAGCCGAACCGCAAGGGGCCGTTCCACATCACTGTGCCAAAGATATCGACTGCCCCCACGATCAAGTACGATTATGACATCGTTTATATCCGGACGCCGCGTAAGGGAAACGCCCCGCACAGCAGTCGCTGGCCCGATGCCTCGCTTCCCTTGAACGTAGATGCGAGCGGCGACTTGATGCTGCTGCACCCCGATGGCAACGAGGAACGCCTGGTCGCGGGGGCCAAGGCTCGGTAACAGATCCGTTCGTTTCCTTCGATGGCGAATGGGTCTTCTATTCCCGGTTCGAGGATTTGAAGGATCGAACCAGTCATCTCGGTGCCGCAGCGGACATCTACAAGATTCACGTCAAAACCCGCAAGGTGGTCCGCCTGACGCATCAGGAGTTCACGCCGAACACCGGTGCCGCCCAGTGGGCGAAAAGCGATCGCACGCGGCAACCTGGAAAAACCACACAGCCTTACCCGATCTGCAATCTCGGCCCTTGCCCGCTGCCGGGCGGCAAGGTGATGTTCACCAGCAACCGCAATGGCTTCGAGATGCCGCGCGGCAATAACATGGGCTTCAACATCCCCTTCCAGTTATTTGTCATGGATGGCGACGGCAGCAACGTGGAAATGATCGGCCACTTCAACATCGCCAGCGCCTTGCATCCGGTGATTCTCAAGGATGGCCGCGTCATGTTCAGCTCCCTGGAAGACCAGGGCTTTCGCTCCGACCTGGACTGGGGCATCTGGACCATTCATCCCGACGGCACACAGTGGCGTCCCCTCGTGAGTGCCTTTGGTGGCTCCGCCTTTCATTTTCAGACCCAGCTTTCGGATGGGAACATCGTGGTGGCATTCTACTATGGAGGGAAGAACGAAGGCTTTGGCACGTTCGTAAAGCTGCCGCCGCAACCTCCATCCGGCCGTCCCGCGTTTGGACCGGCCTACCGCGGCGATCCCCGGAATAGTCCGCAGATTGCCGACATCGGAATGCGAGGATTCAAACCCTACGGCATGGAGGCACTGACGTCGTTTGCTCACGGTGGCGATTGGCCCGCCCTCTCCTCGGTGCCCGGGAAGGACGACGCGCCGCGGATGGGCAAGGTCACTCAGCCTTCGGGAGCGCCGGATAACCATCTATTATGTACTTATTCACCCGGAAATGCCCACTTTCACAGTGCGCATACGGTGAAACGCCCTGGCGAGACGCTCCTCGACAGCGGCATTTATCTGATCGAGTCCGGCAAACCGATCGACGAACCGGGGCAGATGTTCCTCATCAAGAATGATCCCCATTACAATGAGCAATGGCCGCAGGCACTCGTCTCTTACAAGCGTATCCACGGTGTCGAGGAACCGCGCTTTTTGAAACCTCTGGCCAATGACGGCAAACTTAACTCCGAGCTGCCGGAAGGGACGCCTTTCGGCTTGGTCGGTACTTCGAGCCTCTATAAGCGTGAAAGCTTTCCCAACGGTATCGTTCGCGCTGGAGAGGTCACTGCCACCTGGCCTGGGACCGGAAAAGTGCCCTACCGCAACTGGGAAGAGGGCAACTGGGACAGGCAAGGCGCTGACGCCGGACTGTATACCAACGACCAGATCCACGCCATCCGCATCCTGGCCATGGAGCCGGCGACCGCGCGTCGCAACGGTGCCAAAGCTGGACGGCTGTTCTACAACCACGCTAGAGAACGTTTGCGCATTCTCGCGGAAATCCCGGTGCGCAAATTCCGCTCCGGCAAGCAGCCGACCGATCCGGATGGCAATCCCGATACCAGCTTCCTCGCCAAGATCCCGGCGGACACGCCCTTCACGTTCCAGACACTGGACAAAGACGGCATGGTGCTGAACATGGCCCAGACCTGGCATCAGGTGCGGCCCGGCGAGATTCGCAACGACTGCGGCGGCTGTCACGCCCACAGCCAAAAACCCACGTTGTTCCGCGACACCGCAGCGGCCAGGGCGGACTACACCGTCTTTGATGCCGTCACGCAGACGCCGTTGTTGACCACCAGGCAGAACGACCAGTCCGGCAAGCGATGGGATGTCAAGAACGAGACCGGCCTGCGCTTCGAGAAGGGCGTCAAGAACATCGAGTTCTACCGGGACGTTAAGCCCATCCTCGATGGCAGCTGTGTCGCCTGTCACACCCACAAGGCGAAGAAGCCGGCTGGGAACCTGGTCCTGGACGACAACCAGATGCGCGGCGACCACATCGGCCAGCGCGTTCCCGGCACCTACTACCGTCTTGCCAGCGATCCAAAGGCCCTCTTCGGGCACAAGCCGCCTGGGCAATCCGGATGGGGTGAAGGTCTGCGCAAGTCGCGCTATATTTGGGCATTCCAGGCGCGGCGCAGTTTGCTGATCTGGAAAATCTTCGGCACCCGGCTGGACGGCTTCCGCAACGACGACCACCCGATGGAAGCCGTGCCCGGCGATCCCAGCACATTGCAACTCAAGGGGAAGCCCATTGCACTTACCCCTCAAAACCGTTCCCACGCGGACGTCGGTTATACCGGCAGCATCATGCCGCCGCTCAAGGCCGTGGCTGGCACCTTTGTCGGACCGGATGGCCGGAAGATCAAGGTGCGGCCCTTGAGTGCTGAGGACCGGCTGACCCTGGTGCGCTGGATCGACCTGGGCTGCCCCGTCGATCTGGACTACGATGCCGACCATCCCAGGGAGCGCGGCTATGGTTGGATGCTGGACGATACGCGGCCGACCTTGACCCTGACCTACCCAAAGGCAGGTGCCAATCCGCCCCTCACTCGGATCCTCGTTGGGATGCACGACTACTATACCGGCCTGGACAGGGACAGCTTCCGGGTGATGGCTGACTTCCCGCTCGACGGCATGGCACCCGGCCAGGATCTGGCGTCGAAGTTCAAAGCGAAATCGCCCGGTGTTTGGGAATGGGCGCTCGCCAGGCCGCTCACGGACCTACCCAAGGGCAAGCTGATAGTCTCCGTGAAAGACCGTCAGGGAAACCTTACCCGCGTTGAGCGAACATTTGCCGTGGGAAAGCGCGGAGCAGACTAACCGTCCGGAAAGCTGGCATCGGCTCTCGATAAAGGCCAGCACGTCTTGATCACCGGATCGTCGTGGGGATCGTCGTGCAACCGGGACCCGGCCGCATGGCGAGCGCGGTCAGTGCCACCTACACCCGGTATAGGCCGCAGTACGTCCTCGTCGTTGGCATTGCAGGCGGGTTCCCACAGGACGGGCTGACGAAGGGGGACGTGGCGATCTCCAGCGTCATCTACGACTACGACTACCAACCAGACCAAACGCTCCCCTCTTCCTCGTGAGGCATGACCGCGCCGACGCAGCCATCGAGGCGCTGCGGCAGGCGGACAAGATCAAACAGAACCACACCAACCGCCTCATGCTCGCCGGGTTCCTGGGGGAGCGGAAAGGGAGTGGTGATTGGGAGGCGGCGATGACGCATCGAGGGCGGCATGGGCACAGGTCGTCCGGCAGCTTGAAAGGAAATAAGGGTTGTCGGGCGCGTATTCCGGTGCAACCTACGCCAAAAACGGACGAGCAAAGCGGGGGAGTGATACCACCCCAAAAGAGCGAGCTGAACGCCGGCCCTACCTCGCGCGTCTTAATGGCGCCAGCTGAACCGTAATAATCGAACAGGTCAAAAAAAACTAGGGTAGCAAACTCAGCTGGAGTGCCAGTTCCTCCAGTTGCTTCAGGTACGTGATCGGGTCTCGTCGGAAACGGCGTTGTTGGCGTCGCCTCCGACGACGTTTCT
>Ga0134126_10000748_pt1 | contig 40853 bp, 37 predicted proteins | sample KB31752_FD_96881 | JGI IMG/M metagenome (GOLD analysis project Ga0134126, IMG submission 96881) | Terrestrial soil microbial communities with excess Nitrogen fertilizer from Kellogg Biological Station, Michigan, USA - KB3-175-2 | ecosystem: Environmental > Terrestrial > Soil > Unclassified ...
CCACCCCAATCCCGAGTGGTCGCCCAACCGGTGAATTTACTGAAGATCCTCCCACACCCCCTCTTTATTTCCAACAAGGTTCCGCTAGCGCACCGACAAAAAAAAAAAAAACAAGAAAATATTCCCGAGAACACGATCGGAGAACTCTTACGAACATGAGTGAAGACCAAAAGCGCACTGTTTTGGTTGTTGAGGACGTGGACGAAATTACCTCGAACATGACCTCGGCGTTGACAAAACGCGGCCATCGCGTCGTCCACGCGTCGAATGCAGAAGATGCGCTTCAAATGGCAGAAGCTAATCGGCCGGCGATGATTCTGACCGACCTTGACCTGCCAACTTTTGACAACCTGCTTAGCCTGCTCCGCGCTCACCGGACCCTGGGAAACCTCAAGGTGGCAATCATCGACATCTACCACCCCAAAATTAAAGATGAACGCGTGAATGTGCTCACCGATTTTCAGGCATTGGACGACTTGATGAACTCGTCACAAGAATTCAAACCCAAATCCTGAGTTTGTGTCTCAAACCGTACAGACCTGCGGGTCTATAATTTCCACCGCAGGCCAAGAAACTCAGGTGACCGTTTTTGGATTGAAGAACTGAGACAGAACCGGGTTTCTCAGCCTGCACCATAATCTCTCTAACCCGACAGAAAGCTGAGGGCCCCCGGTGATAAAACCTCAGGAGGGCACGTGGTACATCGTCGTCACGTGCGAGCAGTGTAGTTCGACGATTTACCTCTTCCCGGATTTGACCGAAGGCAAGAGCCACCTCGACGCCAACTACATCGTGACCTGTCCGGGGTGTAATCATAAAGGCGGTTACAAAGCGCGCCACTACTTCCATTCTGCGCAGACGGATGGTCATTCTGCGCAGACGGATGGTCATTCCGGGCAGACGGATGACTTGATTTCCCGCTCTACCTCTGGGGAATTGCGTTGAGGGATGAGATTTATGCCCTCTCCCCCTGGGAGAGGGTTGGGGTGAGGGACGAAGTTAGCAGAGGGTAATCCAAAGTTATTCTTTCTTACTCACCCGGCTCACTCTTCCTTTTTCCAAGCAGTGCGAGATAACCTGCAATCTCCTCTAAAAACGACTCGGTATCATTCAACACTCGGTCGTTTGTAAACCGCACGCACGAATTCCTTGATGGTTAAGATACGTGTCCCGGAACTGGTCGTGCTGCCATTGCTCGTTTTGCTCGTGGACCGCGCCATCACACTCGATTGCCAATTGCGGTTCACGACAGTAGAAATCAACAACATATAGTCCAATCTAATGCTGACGTCTGAACTTAAAGCCGAGCATCCTTCGATCGCGCAGAAGTTGCCATGCAAAAGTTTCAGCTTCCGTTTGATCTTTTCGCAACTCACGCGCGAGCTTGAGCAAACCTGAAAACTCGTAACCGCCGCGGTACTGGCGTTGCTTGTGAATGACTAACCTCCAAAGAAAAGAGTGGAGTCTGCCTTGCTAAGCTTCGCACCCTCACCCCAACCCTCTCCCAAAGGGAGAGGGAGAATGCGCCGAAGAATTCTACGAGACCCGCCCGAAGTCATCGTCCAGCCGGACGATGTCGTCTTCTCCGAGGTAACTTCCTCTTTGCACTTCAACGAAGACCAGCAACTCTGTCCCGGGGTTTTCGATCCGGTGCGCTGCACCAACCGGAATGTCAATGGCCTCGCCTGACGTGACCGATATCTCGCGATCATTGAGCGTGACTCTTGCGGTTCCCTGCACCACGAACCAATGCTCGGCGCGCTGCGCATGTTTCTGATAACTAAGTCGCTTACCCGCCAGGACCTCGATCCGTTTGATCTTGTAGTTGTCCCCTTCATCCAGAACGGTAAAGGTTCCCCACGGGCGTCGATCGAATTTGGGTGAGTTATCGATGGTAGTTTCAGCCATTTAGCGCTCCAGAGTTTTGCCCCGTCTCAACATTTTCAAAACGCATAATAGCCGATTATCTCCGGCGCGGCACCGGCTTTGCTTTCCCATATCGCTGTAGTCTGACGCTTCGAAAACGCTTCCTTTCCCGCTGTCGCGCGTTCGGTTAACCAACACGTAGTGTTACCGAACTAGTACGGAAGGGGCTTTGTTTGAAGGACCGATAGAAGGAGGAACCCGAACATGTCAGAACGTGGCGGATCGAGTGCCGGCGTCGTCGCCGTGCTGGTAATTTTTGTAATTCTGGTGGTCGTGGCGTTGTTTTTCTTCGGCGGCAAGCTCTTCAACCGTGGCGGCGGCACCCAAATTAACGTGACCACACCCAAGTCTTAGAAAGGAGAACGCGATGCGCAACTTCAGAGATCAGCAAGGCAAGCTTGGCTACATCCTTCTCTGGCTGATGGGCGTTCCTGTCAGCGTGCTCATCCTCATTTTCCTGCTGCGTGGCTGCACTTAAGAACGTTAGAGGTCAGACATCTGATGTCAGAAGTCAGAGGATATCAGAGCTCCGCTATCTGAAGTTGAAGTGAACATTAGTAAGATTGCGAAGTGCCATCTGATATCCGATGTCTGACCTCTGACCTCTGATGTCTGACCTCTGACTTCTACCTTCATGACCACGACCGAGCGGATTCATGCGAATGGCATTTTGCGAATGGGAACGCCCGAGCGTGGTTTTCGTTATCGTCGAGTTGACGGCGGCAAGGTTACGCAAAAAGACTTTGCGCGCATTCGCCAGTTACGAATCCCGCCGGCATGGACCGACGTTGCGATCAACTCAGCTGAAAACGGCCGCGTCCAAGTCGTGGGACGTGATGCCGTTGGACGCTGGCAGTATCTCTATCATGAAAGTCATGTTCGCCGCCGCGAGCGTGAAAAATTCCATCGCATTATTAGATTTGCCGCGGCTTTGCCGGTGATGCGTCGCGCGGTCAAACGCGATTTGCGCCGTCCCGGTTTGCCGAAAGAACGGGTGCTGGCGGGCATCGTGCGAATTCTGTCAAAGGCCTTTCTCCGCCCGGGCAGCGAAGTCTATGCCAGCGAAAATGGCAGTTACGGAGTCGCCACCTTGCGCCCGCGGCACGTCAGCGTCAAAGGTTCGACGATTACCTTTCGCTTCCGCGGCAAGTCCGGCGTGAAGCATGAAACCCAGATCGAAGACGCCCCCGTTGCCCGCCTGGTTCGTCAACTCCTGAAGAGTTCCAATCGTCGCGTCTTTAAGTACGAAAATGGCGACGGACAACTGGTCGACGTCAAAGCGCAGACGATCAACGCCTACATTCGTGACGTTATGAGCGGCAGTTTCAGCGCCAAGGATTTCCGCACGTGGTCGGGCACGCTGGTGTGCGCCTGCTCACTCGCGCGACGACGCCAGGAGGATCCCGAGCATGAGCGCTCAGTGAAACGAATGGTGACGGCGGCTATCAAAGAAACAGCAGAAGCGCTCGGCAACACGCCGGCCGTCTGTCGCAGTGCGTACATCTGTCCGGCCGTAATCGCTGCTTTCGAAAAAGACAAGACGATTAGCGACTATTTCAATAACATCACGCAGGTCGGATCAAACCGTTCAGCGAAACTGCATCCGGCGGAAAAAGCCTTGTTGAGTTTGTTAAAGAAAGAGATGGGTGGTGGATAGACGGAGTCAGTACCGGGAGCCGTAGCGACCGGGTGTTTCCTCTGACGCGAGATGAGTTGTCATGCTAATTGAAACCCGGTCGCTACCGCTCCCGGTACTGAACGCGCTGCCAGCAAGGACAGCGAAAGCTATTCGTCAAAGTCTCTGTTCTTCGGATGCTTGTCGGTGAATAGAATTGTACCGGCGAGAAACAATGAGGCAACGGCAGCGAGCATGAAGAAGATCATCGCGATTCCCGGATAACCCCAAATCGTGAAGGATGTTTCGACACGCATCATCAGCGCGGCGCCAATGATGAGCGCAGCCAAAATCAATCCCAGGGTGATGCGATTGGCGATCTTTTGCAGCCCCGACATCATCACCTTCTCGTCAATCGCATCGACGCCAATCCTCAGTTCGTTGTTACCGACCGCGTCCAGAATCTTGTTGACGCGACCAGGCAAACGCTCGGCGAACTCTTTCACTTCGACGATGCGGCTCATGACGCTGCCGGGCTCGACGCTGCTCGCAAGTTTTCGCGTGAGGATACCCGAGGCCTCTTCGCGAATGACTGCGTTGGGATCGAAGTCCGGCGCCAGGGTGTAGACCACCTGATCCAGATTCAGCAGAGCCTTCGCAATCAGCGTGAACTGTTGCGGCATGCGCATCCAGCAGTCAGCCGAAATGCGAGTTATTTCGAGCGTCACCCGGCCCGCATCGATCTGATCGAGGGTAGCGTCGGCGTGCCGTGCGACTAGACGCCGGATTCTGTTTTTATATTCGGTCTTGTCAAAATTCGCCTTGGGCTCACCCATTCTCAGGCAGACTTCGGCGGCTTCGTCTCCGCGGCCCTCGCTCACCGCGAGCAACAACCGCAACAGATTCTCCTGAAAGCGCGTGCCGACGTGACCGACCATTCCGAGGTCGAGCAAGGCAATCTGATTGTCTTCAGTCAGGAATACATTTCCCGGGTGGGGATCGGCATGAAAGAAACCATCCACCAGAAATTGCTTCAGGTAAGCGCGGAACAATTCCTCAGACAGCGCCATGCCATCAATTTCCAGCAACCGCAAAGGACTGATGTCGGTGATTTTCTTCCCCGGAATGTAATCCATCGTCAGCACGCGCGAGGTCGTATAGTCGTCGATTGGTTCGGGAATGACGATGTGTTCGAAGTCGCGCAGGCTGTCACGCAACTTCAAGAGGTTGGTCGCTTCTCTCTTGAAATCGAGTTCGCGTAAAAGGCTGCGGCGCAATTCCGCCAGCAAATTGCCGAATTCATAACGCCGTCCGGTTTCCGTGTGCGCATCGATAAACTCGGCGGCTTGTTCCAGCGCTTCCAGGTCCTCAACAATCTGATCGCGAATATTCGGTCGCTGAACTTTAACCACTACCAGGCGACCATCGCGCATCTCGGCGCGGTGCACCTGCGACAGCGAGGCGGCAGCGGTAGGCTCGCGTTCGAAGTTCCTGAACAGCTTGGACAGTCGAGCGCCCAGTTCCGCGGATACAATTTGCTCTACTTCTTCGATGGGGAACGGCTCGACGTTGTCCTGCAAACGCGACAACGCTTCCAGGTAAGGCTCGGGCATGATGTCGGGGCGGGTCGACAGCAACTGCCCGAGCTTGATGAATGTTGGACCAAGTTTTTCGAGGTCGTCCGCCAGTTCCTGGGCTTTCGGACTGGTCGTGGTGGCCACCGCGCGCTCCGGAGCCTTGCCCACGAGCGTGAGGCTGGACTGCTCGACCAGGTCGCTGCGGCCATACTTGATAAGCAACGCGACGATGTCTTTGTAGCGCTTCAGGCGTTCAGGTTTGAGTGAAAGGACCATAGTTAATTTTAGTTTCGGTTAATTTTAGTTTTGTCGCCGCCTCATCATCGAACCAATGGAAGCGGCGACTATCGTCATGCACGAAATTAACGCCAGCCAGAACCAACCGGTGAGCTGTTCAGAAATGACGACCGCATTTTCATTCGCCCTGCTGCGTTCGCGATTCATTACGAACGCCGTGACTGCGCCACAAACTGCGCTCAGGATGGCCGCGACTTTCGATTCTTCCTTCCACGCCCGCATCAGATTGAAAGCCACCACGGCGAGCATCAGAATCGGCACCAGCCACAACAGCGCGCTTTCGTTTCGCGCCAGCTGAAATCCGCTGAGCGAATCCCTCGCCCCGGCACAGCTCACCTGTACCCAGGGCAGAAAGAAACAGATGAGCACGATGACCGCCGCGCTTGCGTTAAATCGCCGGAACATATTTATATTGCCGATTTTTGATTGCCGATTGCCGATTGAAATCTAGTCAAGTAGAAATCCAGCTTACTTCTGAAGTTCAATCGGAAATCGGAAATTGGCAATCGGCAATGTTTCTTACGCCGCCTGGGAAATCGCTTCCACGACTTCGGCGGTCTTGTTGGGCTTTTCGACCCGAGTCGCAATGTCCGCCTGCGCAATGATTCCTACCAGTCGATCGTTCTCGTCGACTATGGGAATTCGGCGCACGTGATTGGCTTCCATCAAATGCACTGCGTCATTTAAGTCATCGTCGGAGCGGCAAGTGTTCACGCCGGTGGTCATGACTTCTTCGATTTTCGTGTTCTTGGGGTCGAGACCTTCGGCGACCACCTTCAGCGCCAAGTCGCGGTCCGTGACGATGCCTTCGAGTTTCCTGGTCTGCTTGTCGCTCACGATCGGAATCGGTCCGACGTCTTCCGACTTCATCAACTGCGCCGCGTCGAACGCCGTGTCTGTCGTCAAACAGCAAGCCGGATCTTTTGTCATCACTTCACTACACTTCATTTCTGTCTCCTTTTCATCATTGCCTTCTTCAAGTTTTGCGCGCTTGTCGCTGAACAGTTCCAGCGCCAACGGTATCGTGCTTAGACCGCCAAGAATCACTAACGCCAACCCGGCGCCGCGACGCTGATCTTTGTTGAGTCTGTCCTTCACCAAAAGACCAACGCCCAGGCCGATTGCCGCCCGTGTGCCCGCGATCAGAATCAACTCCGGAAGAGTTATTGGTCGCTCTCTCAGCTTCATTTCATCACCCCATCACGCGGCTTTGCCGCGTGCTTTGGCCGAGGATGTTTCGGAAATCTCGACGCGGCGCGGTTTTGATTCCGTGCGCTTGGGCGCTTCCAGAGTTACTTCGAGCACGCCGTTGCGAAAAGTGGCATCGGCATTTTCAGCATCGACGCCGTCAGGCAGCGGCACCCGGCGATAAAATTTTCCGTAAGTGCGTTCGCTGCGATAGAAGCCCTCGCGGTTCTCCTCTGCTTCGCTGTGCCGCTCTCCTTCGATCGTGATCGCGTCATTGTCGATTTCGATGTTGACATCATCTTTGGTCAGGCCCGGCAAGTCGGCGCGCACGATCAATTCACCGTCGCGCTCAAAGATTTCGACTTGGGGCGCCCATAACCCGTGCTCGGTGCCGGGAGCCAGCCGGCCTAGACTGAAGTCGCCAAACAATTTATCCATTTCTTCACCGAACCGGCGCATGAACTCGAATGGTGTGGCTACGAGGCGCGCGCCGATGTTAGTCACCTCTTCGCGCTTTTGCGGCGGCTTTGCGCTGGCCACTCTGGTTCGGTGCTTGTTGTTTCGTCTTGTCATAAGAGTACCTCCTGTCCGAACATCTTTATTTACATGATTGCTGTTGGTTTCGCGTACACATTTCCGTCGGAATGCGTTCGGTTCCGGCTCAACATATGCGTATTTTCGAAGACCTGAAGCCTTCGCATGTTTGTTGTGCAACCTGAGTGCCGACTGCCGGCGCCGGTTCAGCAGCGCACGTTTTCAGCAATAGCAAAACGGAAAGTTTTTCGGTAGCATCTCCGCGGTCAGTAGAAGCCATCATGAGCACACCCGCGAAATCAGCCGCGCAGATTCTTACTACCGAACAAATTCGCAAGCAGTTCCCAGCGACTGAGCGTCGTCACAACGATTATCCAGTCGCATACTTTGACGCGCCCGGCGGGACGCAGACGCCAAAGGTCGTCGTCGACGCCGTTGCGGATTACCTGCTAAACCACAACGCGAATACGCACTGGGAATACCCGACCAGCCACGAAACGGATGCGATAATTCTTTCCGCGCGCCAAACGTTTGCGGATTTCCTGAACGCGACGGCAGATGAAATTGCGTTCGGACCAAACACCACCACGATGATTTATCACCTGTCGCGCGCGCTGGGCAGAACGATGCAGCCGGGCGATGAAGTTGTCATAACTGAGCTCGAGCATCATGCGAATGTTGCTCCCTGGCAGGCGTTGGTCGTCGAACGTGGTGTGACATTAAAAGTGGCACAGATGGATCCGGAGTCAGGCCAACTCGATTGGAACGATTTTGAGCGGCTGGTAACGAACAAGACGAAAGTTGTGGCGTTCGGCGCAGGCTGTAACGCGCTGGGAACGGTGAACGATTTTCGCCGCGCAGTTGAATTGGCACATTCAGTCGGCGCGCTCGCGTTGGTTGACGCTGTGCACTACGCACCGTATTTCCTGTGTGACGTGAAAGAGATGGATTGCGATTTTCTGACCTGCTCGGCCTACAAGTTTTACGGGCCGCACGTCAGTGTGTTCTACGGGAAGAAACATCTGTTGGAGTCGGTCGATTTTCCGAAGTTGCAGCCCGCTCCCGACGCCGCGCCCGAACGCGTCGAGATGGGCACACAAATTCACGAAGGCATCGCCGGCGCAGCCGCGGCCGTCGATTTTTATGCGTCACTGGCTGGTTACAGAACCGCGAACGATAGTGAGCGGGACGATGATTCAACGTTGAGCAGGCGGGAAGCTTTGCGGTGCGCCTTCGCCGGTCTCCGCGCCCACAGCGCGCCTCAGGTTCAACGATTGTGGGAGGCGCTATTAAACATTGACGGCGTGCGCCTTTACGGACCGCCACCGCACGTCGCGCGCACACCGACAGTTTCCTTTGTCGTCAAGAACGTCGCATCAACGGAAGTTGCGCGCCGATTGTCGCAACTCGGGTTGTTCGTTTCGCACGGCGACTTCTATGCGCAGACGGTTGTCGATCGTTTAGGCTTGCAACCTGAAGGATTAGTGCGCGTGGGCTGTGCGTGTTACACCAGCGATGATGAGGTAGAGCGGTTGATTGAAGCAATCAAAGAGCTGGCGATATGAGGTCAGTACCGGGAGCGGTAGCGACCGGGTAGCGATGCGCATTCTTTCAAGACCCGGTCGCTACCGCTTCCGGTACTGACTGCGACTTACAATGAAGCAATACCACGAAATTCTTCGTTCAATCCTCGAGCGCGGCACGGAGCACGACGACCGCACCGGCGTCGGCACGATTTCACATTTCGGATTTCAGACGCGCTTCGATTTGCGAGAAGGATTTCCCATCGTTACGACCAAGCGCGTTCCGTTCCGCTGGATTGCTGAAGAGTTGTTTTGGTTTCTTTCAGGCGACACGAACGAAGCGAACCTGCGCGCGCGCGGCGTAGACATTTGGAAGGAGTGGGCGGACGAGGAACACACGCGCCGCTTTGGACGCGAGGCCGGCGACCTCGGGCCGATTTATGGATATCTCTGGCGTTCGTTCGGCGGTCAATATCCCAAACGCGACGGCGTCGATCAGATTGCGCGACTGATCAATGAAATCGAAGCGAATCCTAACTCGCGCCGGCTGATCGTTAGTGGCTGGGACCCGCGCGAATGCGACAACGTCGATCTGCCACCGTGTCATACATTGTTCCAATTCAAGATCGAGCAAACCGGGAGCGCGACAGCCTCGCCCGGCGCTGGCTCCGGGAGCGCGGGCATCCTGCCCGCATCTCGTCCGGGGAGCGCGGGCATCCGGCCCGCATCACGTCCGGGGAGCGCGGGCATCCTGCCCGCATCTCGTCCGGGGAGCGCGGGCATCCGGCCCACATCGCGTCCGGGGAGCGCGGGCATCCTGCCCGCATCTCGTCCGATTTTGCACTGCCAACTTTATCAACGCTCAGCCGACGCATTTCTCGGAGTGCCTTTCAACATCAGCTCGTACGCGTTGTTGACGCACCTGGTGGCGCACGTTTGCGGTTTGCAGGCCGGTGAATTCATATACACGCTCGGTGATTACCACATCTACCAGAACCACTTGGATCAGGTTCACGAAGTTCTGTCCCGTGAGCCCTTGCCATTGCCAAAACTTCAAATCAACGATCCGGACAACAAATTGCGCGGATTAGCAGGGCTTCTCAACTTCCGCTACGAACACCTCGCCTTAGTCGGTTACGAATCGCACGCCAAAATTGCTGCTCCCGTGGCGGTGTGATTCCACTTGCGCTAATCTCTCTTCAACACGCTTACTAATTTGATTTGAGATGATCGCAGTTCGTCCACTTCCATTTCTGTCTCTCGCGTGCGCGACTCTTCTGTTGTCGTGCTGTGGGGCGATTGCGCAAACGACGCAATCTCCGCTGCCGCCACCGACGGGCTATGTGAACGACTATGCGGGAGTCATTGATAGCGCCACTAAAGAGAGAATGGAAACGACGCTTACCAACCTCGATCATGAACAGCAGATTCAATTCTTCGTTGTCACCATCGACAGTACCAAAGGGCAAGACATTTTCGATTACAGTCTGGCGGTGGCGAGGGGTTGGGGCATTGGCTCGAAAGACACGAGCAAGCCAAGCTTGTTGTTGCTGGTGGCGATTTCGGATCGAAAATATCAGGATCAGGTTAGCCGGCACCTCGAAGGCGATCTTCCCGATGGACTTACCGGCCAAATTAAGCGCGAGAATCTTGTGCCGGCTTTTCGCGCAGGTGAATATGGCAAAGGCTTAGAAGACACGATAAACGCGTACATTACCGAAGTTGCCGCGAAGCGCGGCTTCAGTACTGACAAAATTTTTGCGCCCGGCCTCACTGCTCCCAGCCGGCCCAACAAGAACAATAACGTATGCGTGTCAGCACTAATCGTTCTGCTGATTGCCATCTTCATTCTCGTCGTAGTTGGTCGGATGGGAAGAGGCGGTCGCGGCGGTGGGGGCGGCAACTGGCTTTTTTGGCTCTTGTACAGCATGTTCATGAGTGGCGGGCGCGGCTCCGGCTCCAGCGGCTGGAGCAGCGGAGGCTTCGGCGGCTTCGGTGGTTCGAGTGGCGGCGGCGGAGGTTTTGGCGGCTTTGGCGGCGCTGGTGGAGGGGGCGATTTTGGCGGTGGCGGTTCCGGCGGCAGTTGGTAGAGGCGCACGAATTGCTGGTGACGAGTCTCGATCAGGACCCCAAATAAACTAGTATTCAGTTTTCGAAAGGAGTCGATATGGATAGAAAGCCCATCATCATTCTGGGTGCGATTCTCGGCGTAGTGCTGCTGGTGGTTGTGATCCTGGCGTGTTCAGGAATCGGCGGTTACAACACGATGGTGACGAAACAACAGAACGTCCAGGCGAAATGGTCGCAGGTTGAGAATCAAATGCAGCGACGCGCGGACCTGATTCCGAATATCGTCGCGACCGTGAAAGGAATTGCGGGACTCGAAGAAAGAGTGTTCACCAAAATTGCCGAAGCACGATCGCAACTGCTTTCGACTATGCAGAACCCAAACAGCACGACGGAAGACAAGATTGCCGCAGATGGGGAGCTCAATCAGGCCCTTCGCGATGGCGGTCTGCTGGGAACGGGTGGACGCTTCCTTTCGATCACGGAGAATTACCCGCAACTTAAGTCGAACGAGAGCTTCTTAAAGCTTCAGGATGAATTGGCTGGAACTGAGAATCGCCTGGCAACCGCGCGCAACGATTACAACAATGCCGCGCAGGATTACAACACCACGCGCAATCGGTTCCCAACAGTTCTAATTGCCGGTCTGATGGGGTTCAAGGAACAGGCATATTTCAAAGCCGACGAAGGCGCCCGCCAGGCGCCGCAGGTGAATTTCAATCAGTGAGACGGGGATTCGGATGGCCAGCAACAAAGCCAAACTGGAGCAGCTGATAAACGAACTGCGCGTGGCGCATGGCGATAACCTCGCGTCAATCGTGCTGTACGGATCGGCGGCGGCGGAGGGACAAGTCACTCGCCGCTCAGATCATAATCTGTTAATTGCTCTCAACCGGATAACCACGGACGATTTGCAGACTGCCCACAATGCCCTGCGGGAATGGCACAAACTCGGCCAACCGACTCCGGTTTATTTTACGGTAGCGGAACTTCAGGATGCCGCGGATGTCTTTCCGATCGAATTTCTGCAAATGGAAAAGGCGCGCAAGATTTTGTTCGGGCGCGACCCGTTTGAGTTCGTGCAGATCTCGCAGGCCAACCTGCGTCATCAAACCGAATATGAGCTGCGCACCAGTTTGATTCGCTTGCGGCGGCTGTATATTCCCGCGTCAGCTTCGGCGGAAAGATTGTCGAATTTGATGAGCGACAGTCTGACCAGCTTCGCGGCGCTCTTTCGCGCAGTTTTAATTTTGCAAGGTCAGGAGCCGCCGGTTTCCAAGAAAGACAGCATTAAGGCGACGGTGGACTTGCTCAATCTTGACGCGACACCTTTCGCGCGGATCTTACAGTTGCGAGCGGAAAAAGATGCGGCGATGACGGACGTGGAAGCAAATGCTTTGTTTGGAAGTTACATGGAGCAGATAGAAAAAGTAGTTGAGATTGTGGATCGGATCGACCAATGATCATTGGTATCGTCGCAGTCGATCGGAACCTCGCCATCGGCAAAGGCGGAAAGCTGCCCTGGCACTATTCCGCCGACATGAAGTTTTTCAAACAGACGACGATGGGAAATGCCGTCGTCATGGGAAGACGTACCTGGTCAACCTTGAAAGGTCCCTTGCCGGATCGTCAGAACATTGTCCTGACCCGCGATGGCAACGCCTCGATTCCGGAGAGCGTGATCGTTATGAAGGACGCGGAGTCCGTCTTGAAGTTTGCCAAAACGCTCGACAGTCATCTTTTTGTAATTGGCGGCGCGACCGTTTACGAAGCATTTCTCCCACATATCGAACGCTGGATTGTGACTGAGGTTCCGCTGTCAGTCGCAGACGCGGACACCTTCATGCCCTCGAATTTCCTGGATGGATTTGAAATGTACGAGACTAGGCAGTTGGATGAAGGACTGCGGGTGAAGTTTTATGAGAGGAGCGTGTCAGAAGCCCGAGCGTAAGCAAGGGCAACCTTGACTGGTAACATCCTGGACGAATTTAGCGAAAGTTACCCTCCCTCACGGTCGGGCTTCTGACACTCACTCACCGTCGTCGAAGCTCATTTCCAAAACATCGTGGCGTGTGATGATGCCGGTGATACGGCCGTACTCCTCAATCAGCACTGCCGGGCTCGTCCGCAGCTTGCGCGACACGACGTTCACACCGTCATCAACGTCCACCGTCGGGAAACCCTTGTCCATGATCTTACTGACTGGCGCATCGAGCAGTTCGCGATCGCTGAAGACTTTTGCCAGCAGATGATTTTCGCGCAGTGACCCGACCGACTTGCCGTCTTCCATCACCGGAATTTGCGACAAACCCATTTCGTTCATCTTCGCCAGCGCGCTGCCTACGAGATCGGTCGGCGCCACAGTGACCAATTCTTCGGGGGCGCCTTTACTTTTCGTCTCGCTAAGTAACCCAGCCGTAATCTTCTGCGGCTCAAGCAGGCGTTTCTCTTTCATCCATTCATCTGAATGGAATTTGCTCAAGTAATGTTCGCCGGTATCGCAAACTACAAAAACAATGACAGCGCTTTCGTCGAGGTCGCGAGCGACGCGCAATGCCGCCGCGCAATTTGTTCCGGTTGAGCCGCCACAAAAAATCCCTTCGGTGCGGCTCAGTTGTCGCGCAGTCTCGAATGAGTCATGGTCGTTGATGTTCATGACCTCATCGACGTACTGCATGTGCGCGTTCGCGGGGAGCACTTCCTGCCCAATGCCTTCGACCAGGTAAGGCGTCGTTTCCGGAATTCTTCCGGTGTCCTTGTAAGTCTTGTAAATCGATCCGACTGGATCGGCGCCGATGACTTTGATGTTTGGATTTTTCTCTTTCAAAAACTTGCCCGTGCCGGAGATTGTTCCGCCGGTGCCGATGCCCGAAACAAAGTGTGTGATTTTTCCTTCCGTCTGCTCCCACAGTTCCGGACCGGTCGTCCGATAGTGTGCCTCCGGATTTCCGGGGTGAGAATATTGATCGGGATAAAACGAGTTCGGCGTTTCGGCCGCAATCCTGCGCGCGGTCGAAACATAGTGGTCCGGTGTGCCCGGCTTGGCCGAGACCGGCGTAATCACGACGTCAGCGCCAAGCGCTTTCAAATAGCGCGACTTCTCAACCGACGCTTTATCAGTCATTACGAAAATGCATTTGTAGCCTTTGACTGCTGCGGCTATCGCGAGACCGATGCCGGTGTTTCCGGAGGTGGCTTCCACGATCGTGCCGCCGGGTTTGAGGACGCCCTCGCGTTCGGCGGCTGCGATCATCGAGATGCCGATGCGATCTTTGACGGAGAAACCGGGATTGAGATTCTCCATCTTCGCGAGAATCAGCGGCTGCAATCCTTTGTTGAGCCGGTTGAGTTTTATTAATGGCGTGTTGCCAATTAGACGCAACACGTTGTCGTGATATTTCATCTGTTTTGTGCGCAGTTAATGGAGAGAGACATTCTCTGCGAAGAGTGTGGGTTTTGACAAATGGACAGCGAATTAAACCACAGAGGACACGGAGGATTTCTAAAACAGTCGAGGTGTATTGTGCTGTTTGGTTTTCTCTGTGTCCTCTGTGGTTGAGAAATCTTGACGGGGTTCCTTGACTAGAGAAGTTCGCGCCGTATAATTTCAACTTCCCGTGGGGCGTTAGCTCAGTTGGTAGAGCAGCAGACTCTTAATCTGCGGGTCGTAGGTTCGATCCCTACACGCCTCACCACGTTTTCACCGCAGGCGGCAAGAGTCGTTGCCGCTTTTTTGTTTCCATTACTCACCTGACAATGAGCGAAAGAGACTGACAATTCGCTCCGCCGCCTTGCCGTCCCAGAATTCAGGAGGCTGAGCAGTAGCCGCCCGCGTCCGGGCAGTCGCTGCCTGGATTTCAGAGACGATCGCATCGCGATTTCGCGGCACAAGTTTGTTGGTTCCCCTCTTGATCGTGACCGGGCGTTCCGTGTTCGGACGAACAGTCAAACAAGGCACCCCAAGAAAGGTTGTCTCTTCCTGCACCCCGCCCGAGTCGGTAACCACAACCCCCGCGTGCGCTTGTAGCGCCAGGAAATCAATGTAACCAATCGGTTCCGCGAGCCGGACATTCTTGTGCACATCTATCGAGTGTTCTCCGATCCGCGTCTGAGTGCGCGGGTGTACGGGAAAAATCACCGGGATTTCCTCGCTGATTTCATTCAACGCCGAAACTATTTCAGTGAGACCACCGCCCGCATCGACATTGCTCGGACGATGAAGCGTCACGAGCACAAATCTTTCAAACCCAAATTGCTCGCGCAGCGCCGGCCAGCGCTCCTCTGCCAGCGGCATCAAACGGACGAGCGTGTCAATCATTGTGTTGCCGACCAGATGAATCTTTTCCGGCACGATCCCTTCGCGAATCAGATTGTCGGCGGCTTCCGGCGAATGCGTCAGCAGCAAATCAGATATCTGATCCGTCAAAAGGCGATTGATCTCTTCCGGCATTGTCCGATCGAACGACCGCAGGCCGGCTTCGATGTGCGCGACCTTCACGCCCAGCTTTACCGCCACCAACGCGCACGCGAGTGTCGAGTTGACGTCACCCGGCACCAGGACCCAATCGGGATTGAATTGTTTTAGCACCGGCTCGAAGCGGAGCATTACTTCGGCGGTTTGCGCGGCGTGCGATCCCGATCCAACTTCCAGGTTGATGTCGGGTCGCGGCATGTCGAGTTCATCAAAAAACAGCTTTGACATATTGTCGTCGTAATGCTGACCTGTATGGACGAGCGTCTGCGCAAAATCATCGGGAAACCTGGCCATCTCGCGCACAATCGGGGCGATCTTCATGTAGTTGGGTCGCGCGCCGACAACATGCAGAATGCGTTTCACTCTTTTCTGGATTTCTCTGACGATGATTTTGAAGAAAGCTGCGCCAGTATATACCACGCCGAGAATGGATCTCCCGGCGAAAAACTTTTTGTATTGCCCTACGTATTAGTGCAAAATGCCGAACCAACTCGCCTGCAAGGAGAAAACTCGATGCATAAAGTAATGCTCGCGCTGATGCTGCTCTTGCTCTTCGCCGCCGGCGCTATGTCGCAAACCGCGGATGAAATTGTCGCCAAGTACGTCAAGACTGTCGGCGGGATGGACAAGATCGAAGCCGTAAAAACCATCCGGCGCACCGGAAAAGTAATCGCCGGGGGCGGGTTTGAAATTCCGATTGTGGAAGAAAACAAGCGGCCCAACATGTTCCGGCAGGACATCACCATTCAGGGTTTGGTCGGCAGCAGCGCGTACGACGGGAAGAACGGCTGGAAGATTCAACCTTGGCAGGGCAAGAAAGATGCGGAAACCATGGGCGAGGGCGAACTGAAAGCCGCCATTGAGGAAGCCGACTTCGATGGTCCGCTCGTCAATTACAAAGCCAAAGGAAACAAAGTCGAATTCGTCGGCATGGACGAAGTCGAAGGCACCGATACTTACAAATTGAAAGTGACGCTGGCGAACGGCGAGACGCGCTACTTCTTCATGGACACGGACTATTTTGTGCCGATTAAGATCGAGACGAAACGAATCGTGCGCGGCGCCGAAGTTGAATTTGAAACTGTGTTAGGCGACTACAAAGAAGTTGCCGGGTGGTACGTGCCTTATTCAATCGAAGTGGGCGGCAAAGGAAGTCAGTTCAAACAAAAGATTGTCTACGACAAGATCGAAGCGAATGTGCCAATGGACGACAAGCGGTTCGCGATGCCGGTGAAGCCTTAGGAGCGGCTTCGCCGCTTGATGTGCGGTGGTGGCTTTGCCCCACCGTTACCTCGGACAACTTTGTTTCGGGCTACGCCCAGTCCTGGGCATAGCCCCACAAGTAAGAAACGCGGTTAGGGAAGGTCAAAGACCTTCCGCACATCAAACGGCATAGCCGTCGCACTTTCTCTTATGAGGAATATTCGATGAAAAAGAACCTGATTCTCTCCGTCCTTGGACTGACAATCCTGGTGGCAGTTAGCGCTGCCGCCCAAACACCGGCCGTCAAAGTTGACTCCGACACGATCTCGGGACTGGGCGCGCGGAACATTGGCTCAGCAACCATGAGCGGCCGTATCACCTCGATCGCCGCCGAGCACGAAGGACAGCGGCTGACGATCTATGTGGGCTCAGCAAGTGGCGGCGTGTGGAAATCGCTGAACGGCGGCACCACCTTCAAGCCGGTCTTCGACAAGCAACCACTACAGTCGATCGGCGCGGTGACGATTGATCCGAAGAATCCGAAAACGATTTGGGTCGGCACTGGCGAGCCCTGGACGCGCAACAGCACTTCAGTTGGCGACGGTGTCTACAAATCAATCGACGGCGGCGACAACTGGACCAACATGGGATTGCCGGAATCGGAGCGCATCTCGAAGATTCTGGTAAATCCTGAGAACCCGAACACGGTTTATGTCTGCGTGCCGGGAAAACTCTGGAGCGACAGCAACGACCGCGGCGTCTATCGCACTAACGACGGCGGCAAGACCTGGACACAAATTTTGAAAGGCGCGAATGCTTCCACCGGTTGTTCGATGATGACGATGGATCCGAAAGATCCGAAGACGCTGTATGCGGGTTTGTGGGACTTTCGGCGTCAGGGATGGACGTTCAGATCGGGCGGCAAAGGGCCGACGGCGTTCAGCGGCAGCGGCATGTGGAAGAGCACAGACGGCGGCACCAACTGGGTCGAACTCGATGCGACGTACGCGAAAGGTTTGCCGCCGAAGCCCTGGGGCCGAGTGGCTGTCGCGGTTGCGCCCTCAAAGCCAAATGTCGTTTACGCCACGATTGAAGCAGAGATGCCGCGCGATGGTCTGTATCGATCTGATGACAGTGGCCGCACGTGGACGGCGCTCGATCGCAGTCAGAACATGATCTGGCGGCCTTTCTATTTTGCCAATCTCACCATCGATCCGAAGGACGAAAACAAAGTCTACAAAGCCGGAGGCTCACTGATCGCGAGCAGCGACGGCGGCAAGAGCTTCAGCAATATCTCGGGTGGCGCCCACGGGGACTTTCATGACACGTGGGTCGATCCGAATAACACCGATCATTTGATCACGGGTGATGATGGCGGGCTCTGGTACTCGTATGACGGCGGCAATCGCTGGTGGAAAGCCAACAACTTGCCCGTCTCGCAGTTCTATCACGTCAGCGTCGACAATGACATGCCGTATCACGTTTACGGCGGTTTGCAGGACAACAGTTCCTGGGTTGGCGATTCACAATATCCGGGCGGCATTTCCAACGACCGCTGGGAGAACATGTTTGGCGGTGATGGCTTCTGGATGTTCGCCGATCCTTCTGATGCAAACTACATTTATGCTGAGTCGCAGGGCGGTTACATCGGGCGCGTCAATCGAAAGACGCACGAAACGCGGGATATTCAGCCGCTCCCCGGCTACAAAGAAGGCAAGCTGCGGTTTAATTGGAACACGCCAATCCACGTCAGTCCCCTCGGCACTGTTTACATCGGATCTCAATTCCTGTTTCGCTCGCGAGATCACGGGCAGACGTGGGAACGCATCTCGCCGGACCTAACCACGAACGATCCGGAAAAACAGAAGCAGGAGGAATCGGGCGGCATCACCGTAGACAACTCTTCCGCCGAGATGCACACGACGATTTACACGATTTGTGAGTCGCCGAAGAACCCTCTGATGATTTGGGTAGGCACGGACGACGGCAATGTGCAGCTCACGCGCAACGGCGGCAAGACATGGACCAACCTCACCAGCAATGTGACGGCTGCCGGCGTGCCAAAAAATGCGTGGGTATCATCAATCGACGCGGGCCACTTCGACGAAGGCACCGCCTACGCAACGTTCGACACGCACATGTTCGGCGACATGAAGCCTTACGTCTACAAGACGACTGACTACGGCAAGACGTGGACTTCAGTAATTCCTGCAGGCGCGAAAGTCCGTGGTTATTCGCACGTGGTGAAGGAAGATCTCGTCAATCGAGATCTAATCTTTGCGGGCACTGAATTCGGACTTTGGATATCAGTCGACGGGGGCAAGCAGTGGGCCCAGTACAAAGGCGGCGAGTTGCCCAGCGTAGCGGTGCGCGACCTGGCAATTCATCCGCGCGATGCGGACCTGGTGATCGCGACGCACGGACGCGGCATTTGGATCATTGACGACATTACGCCGCTGCGAAAGCTCACGTCTGACACTCTTGGCAAGGAAGCAGAGTTCATTCAAGGCAAACCGGTGGTGCAACAAATTCCTGCCGGTGGCGGATGGGTCGATGGCGACGCGGAATTTACCGGGCCGAATCCGCCGAACAGCGCCGTGATCACTTTTTATCAAAAGAAGCGACACATCTTCGGCGACATGAAACTCGAGGTGTTCGATCCCCAAGGCAATCTGGTCAGCACGATTCCGAGCAGCAAGCGCCGCGGATTGAATCGCGTGCTCTGGTCAATGCGGATGAAGGCGCCGCGCGTCCCCACCGCGGCCAGCGCTGCGTTTGGGGCGCAGGTTGGCCCACGGGTAATGCCCGGTACCTACACCGTGAAGCTGACGAAAGACAAGAACGTGTACACGATGCCGTTGCAAGTCACTGGCGATCCCCGCTCGAACTATTCGCCGAGAGATCGAAAGGCGCAGTTCGATCTGCTGATGAAGCTGTATCACGCCCTGGAAGACATGACCTTCGCCACGGATCGAATTAATGGTGTCCGCGTAGCGCTTGAAGACCGCGCCGGCAAACTTCCGGCGAACGATCCACTCGCTGCGCGTTTGCGCGACGCGGCTAAACAAGTTGACGAGCTGCGCCGTCGCATCGTGGCTACAAAGGAAGGCGGCGCCATTACCGGCGAGCAGCGCCTGCGCGAATACCTGACTGAGCTTTACGGCAACGTCAGTGGTTACGAAGGCCGGCCCACGCAGACGCAAATCGATCGTTCAGATGCGATCGCGCATGAGCTTGCCGATGTGGTCAAGGATTTCGATGCGTGGGTAGCGCGCGAACTCGGCGGATTGAATTCAGCGCTGCGCGAAAAAGGTCTCGAGCCGATCAGTGCCCTGGCGCGCGCGGATTGGGAAAAGAAAGATTAGCCGCAAATAGAATTACGACTTGCCGGCTATCTTCGCTTGTTCGAGGGACAAGGCGCCCAGTACTGCGGCCACCGGCACCCGTCCGGGAAGTTTAATTGGCGTCAGTTTCTTTTCAACTATCACCTGACCGGCGTATGAAATAGTTCCCTTCACTTCACAGGCGCCAGTCTGGATTTCCTGAATCGCGCCCTTTTGTACCTTAACGACAAAACCCTTCAGATTAAAGATGAGTTTCACCAGAAACTCGATCTTTTTTACCGGCAGATCTTTGATCCGCATCTCGAGGTGGGGTTTGTGTTCAGAGTTGATGCTGTGCTGCGCCAATTCGAGGTACATAACTTCGTCAGGCGCGTTCCGTGACTTCTCGAGCAGGGCCTGCAAGCCACCGACTTTTTTCCATGAGGTCACCAGGATGTCCGGCAGGGCCACGTCGAACAGCTCACAAATCTTCGGGCCCAGCTCGTGAAGCGCCGCGGGAAATTTGACGTCCTTCACTTCTTTCTTGATTCGCTGTTCGACCGCGTCCCAGCGATCTGGCTGCGGATCGGCCGCGCCATTTTTCGGCAAGTCAAAGACTTCACGTATCGTGACAGGGACTTCAGTTTTCTTTACTCCGTCAGCCACGACCGTGACGGTCTCAGTCTTTGTTTCCTCTTCGCGAATCTTAGCGGGGGCTTCAGTCATGACTTCTCCTCAAATCTCCAGCATTTGCCGGTTTTGCAGTCGATCGAGATTCTGAATCAACTGCGGCTCTCCGGTCGTCACCGAATAATCGCCCGTCGAAACGTTCGGGTTCAGCACCAGTTGAAAGTCGAGTGGCAGCAATCCTTTTTGGTTGGTAATTCCGGCTACGCCCGGATCGGAGAACGCGGCGAACGTCGGCTTAGCGGCAAACAAATAAGCGCTGGCCTTGAACAAGCCGAGCAACAGCAAACCAACCAACAGCCAATACCACCACCTGATGGAACCCGGCGCGACGTTAGGGGTGTTGCCGTCAGAACCTGTAGTCGATGGCGTTGTCAGCGAAACAACTCCCGTCCCCGGCGTTGGAGACGCAACTATCGAAGCCGACGGGCTGGCTGATGGTGAGGCCGAGGGCGAAGCCGGCGGCTTTGGCGACGCCGCTGGGTTAGGTGTTGGAGTTGATGCCGGTGGTGGGTACGTGTTGGGACCCGATTGCACACTTAGGGCGATGATGTTGCTCTTCATCGCACTTGGATTGTTGCCCCCCTGGCTCACCTGAACAAACGCGTTATAAGTGCCTGCGGTGTCGTAGATGTGCTGCGCCTGGGGATTGACTTGCCAGAGAGTTGGCGTGCCATCACCAAAATCAAATTGATATTTCGCGTCTGCGATTGCGGGAGAAACGCTGGCCTTGAAAACTACTGGCTGGCCTTTCGGCGCCGGCAAAGGTGCCGCGCTCAGAGAAACTTGCGACGGCTGAGCCGACCTGATCGGTATTTGTTTGCGCGTGCTTCCGCCCAGCCCCTGGTTTCCGTCACCAACATCAACGTACGCGGAATAATTTCCTGCGCGGTTGTAGGCGTGTTCGGCGCTGGGACTGCTTTGCCAATCTGTGCGCGAGCCATCGCCGTACACAAACCGATATTGCAAATCCGGATCCGGCACAGAAAGCTGCGCCGTGAATTTGACGACCTCGTTTTCCTGGGCCGGAACGCCTGTGACGTTCAACTCAACCTGGGGCGGCTTGCGCGTGATGGAAACTGAATAAACAAATCTGCCGACTGATCCATAGAGATGTTCCGTTGCAGGTTGATTCATCACGCGCTGCTGGCCGTCGCCAAAATTCAACGTGACCGTATACCTGCGATCGCTGGCCAGACTCGCGGGGGACATGGTGAAGTTCACCAGCGTTCCGAGTTGCACGCGCTGATGGTCAACCGTCACGCGGACGGCAGGAAGACTTGGATCGGATGCGATGGCGCGAGGAAGCAGAATCACCATCTGTGACGGCTGTTGACCGCCTGCAGATGAGCGCAGAAAAACCGCAAACAGGATTACGAGGAGGACCCGGGGCAGAAGGCGCATAATATCGTGGGCACCTTTAGTTCTGTGGCAACGAGGTGACAATATGCATGTGACCCGCCAAAGTCAACTTTTGCTGACCATTTGTCCTGCCGGAGGTCCTCCCGCAAACGAAAAATCCGCGCTAATTTTGTGGTAGGCTGTTTCTGAATGGCGCACCAGGAAAATCGAGCCGAACCCTCATTCGGAACCCGGTTATGGTGGCTAATCGCGGGCCGGGCCGCCATCACAATGCTCGTGCTTCTGGCGGGAGCTGTCTGGGCACGCGGTACGTTCGCGGCAAATGTTCCCGATTCACTCCAATCCATCAAGCCGCTGATCGTTGTCGTTGCGGCGTTAACTCTTCTCTATTCAATCGCCCGCGTCCTCTGGAAAGACTATCTGGCTCAGGCGCGTTTCCAGTTTTTCGGTGACGTGCTTTTGGTGACGTGGCTGGTATGGATTACCGGCGCGGTCCGCTCGCCGTATACAGCGCTGTACATCGTCGTGATTTCAGCGGCGAGCTGGTTCATCGGTCCGCGCGGGGCCTTGATCACTTCGATCGGCAGCGCCGCCGCGTTCAATGCTTGTGCTCTCCTGCTGTTGAACGGCATTGCTCCCCGCGGGAGCTTACCCGTCGAGGAGTCGTTGCCGACGATCATCCAAACAATGGGTTTGGCTGACGTTTCGTTTCTGGTGGTCGGACTGCTGGCGGCAAGGCTGGCCGAACGGCAGTCGCATTCCGAACAGTTGGCGGCCGCGACACGATCGCTTGCCGATCTTCGCGCCCTGCATGAACGAATCGTCGAGTCAATTCGCTCGGGCTTAATCACGACTGACCTGGAAGGGCAAATCTATACTTTCAACGCGGCCGCAGAAGAGATCACCGGTTACAAGACTGAAGAGGTTGGCGGTAAGAATGCCTCAATGTTCTTCGGCGACATGTCGCGGCAAATCGCCGATTCGATGGAAGCCGCAGCCTCAGGCAAAGTCAGTCCGAGGTTCGAAGTCGATTCATTGACCCAGAGCGGTTTCATGCTCCACCTTGGTTTCAGCATTGCTCCTCTCTTTCTTGAATCAGGAGAGACGAGCGGCCTGGTCATCACCTTTCAGGACCTGACCGACGTGCGCGTGATGGAGGAAACCGCACGGCGTCAGGATCGTCTGGCGGCAGTTGGCCGTCTGGCGGCGTCGATCGCACACGAAATTCGCAATCCGCTCGCAGCCATGCGCGGTTCGATTCAAATGCTGCGTTCCGAGATGAAAGAAGATTCGGATCATACTCAGTTGATGGAAATCATCCTGCGCGAATCCGATCGGCTAAACAAAATCGTTACGGACTATCTGAATTATGCGCGGCCCCGCCCGGCCTCAATCGAAGCAGTTGACGTCTGTGCACTGATTCGCGAAACCCTGAAGCTGCTGCGTAACAGTCCGGAGATCAGCGACGGCCACGCTCTGAAAGAAGATTTGCCGGATGAGGCGCTGATGATTAAGGGGGACGCAGAACAACTGAAACAAGTTTGTTGGAATGTGGCGCGCAACGCGCTGCAGTCGATGCCGAATGGCGGTGAGTTCAATGTGACCGCGAAAAAAACAGATGCTCACCGCGTCCATATCAGTTTCAAAGATAGCGGCTGCGGAATGTCACCCGAACAAGTCGAGCGGTTGTTTGAACCGTTCACCTCAACCACTGGCGGGACTGGTCTGGGGATGTCGATTGTTTATCAAATTATTCGCGACCATAGTGGTACAATCAACGTTCGCAGCCGCGAAGGAACAGGAACGATAATCAGCGTAGAGTTACCGGGCGCATGAGAAAAGACTATTTATCATTTGAGATTTGACATTTATCATTTCGAAATTGGACAAACGACGATGCCCGCGAGTACAGCATTGGCGAAAGCGCCGCAATCAAAGGCCGACGAGCTCGAAGATCGATTGGTCAGTTTCGCGGTGAGGATTGTCAAGCTTTCCGCTAGCCTTCCACGTACTGCGGACGGAAGACACATCGCCGGCCAAATCCTAAGATCAGGAACATCGCCTGCCCCGAATTATGGCGAGGCAAGAGGGGCAGAAAGTCACGCCGACTTCGTGCATAAGCTTCGGATTGTGCTTAAAGAACTGAATGAGACATCCATCTGGTTGCGTGTGATTGAAAGGAGCGAACTTATTAAGAGTCAATTGCTCGCTGATATCACGGAAACGAATGAGTTGTGTCGAATCTTTGCAAGCTCGCTGAAGACTGCAAGGGCAACCCGAGGGAATTAACAAATGAGAGATGTCAAATGAGAAATGTCAGATAGTTTTTTGGTTTTGCGATGGCAAATCTTCTCATAGTCGATGACGAACTCAGCATGCGTCAGTTTCTGACGCATCTGTTCCAACGAGACGGTCACGCTGTGCGCGTCGCGGAAAACGGGCGGAAGGCGATGGACATGCTGCGCCAGCAGCCTGCCGACGTGATCATTTCTGACGTCAAGATGCCGGACATGGGCGGCATCGACTTGCTGCGCGCGGCCCGCGACCTCAATCCCAGCGTCGAAGTCATCATGATGACTGCCTTTGCGAACGAGGCGACCGCGCATGAAGCTTTTCTGCTGGGTGCATTCGACTTCGTCCACAAGCCTTTCGACAACGAGCTGCTGAAGGAAAAAGTCGCGCGGGCGCTGGAGAAGATTGCCCGCGCCGCCGAAGCCCAGACTCTCAAAGATGAAAATGAAGCGCTCATCAAAGGACAAAGGGCGCGGGGCAAACTCAGCAACATCATTGGTCAGTCCGACCGCATGCAATCGGTTTTTCAAATGATCGAAACGGTCGCGCAGGTTCCTTCAACGGTGCTGCTCACCGGCGAATCCGGAACCGGCAAAGAACTGGTGGCCCGGGCTATTCACGATCTGGGTCCGCGCGCCCAGAAGCCTTTCGTTTCCGTGAACTGCGGCGCATTTACTGAGACTCTGCTCGAATCTGAGTTGTTCGGATACGTAAAAGGCTCCTTCACCGGCGCCACGGCAAATCGTAAAGGGCTGTTCGAAGCGGCCAACCAGGGCTCTATCTTTCTCGATGAGATCGGCGAGATGTCGCCGGCGATGCAGGTGAAGCTGCTGCGCGTCTTGCAGGAGCGCAAAGTGCGTCCCGTAGGCGCGCATGAAGAAAGCGAAGTAAACACGCGCGTAATCGCGGCCACGAACCGCGACTTGGCGGCGATGGTGAAAGATGGCTCTTTCCGCGAAGACTTGTACTATCGCGTCTCGGTGATCCCGATGGAGTTGCCGCCTTTGCGCGAACGCAAAGGCGATATCGTAGAGCTGGCGCAATACTTCATCGGTAAGCATTGCGCGCAAACGGGCCGAGACCTTTCGATCAGCCCGCCGGCGATGCGCTTGTTGGAAGCGTACTCATGGCCCGGAAACGTGCGTGAGCTGGAACACACCATTGAGCGGGCGGTGGCGCTGGAAATGACGAACATGATTCAGCCGGAACGTTTGCCGGACCAGATCACCAAGTACAGCCAGACCCGAGTCTCGTCGGCGTTCGATCTCCCGGTGGACGGACTGAATTTGACCGCGCACCTCGACCAACTCGAAAAGACTTACCTGCTTGAGGCCTTGCGCCGCACCGAAGGAAACCAAACGAATGCCGCGCAACTGCTGCAAATGTCCGTGCGTTCGCTCCGTCACTTGCTCGACAAGCACGGTGTGCGCGGGTTAACTGCGCAGATGCGTGACGAACGCCGGGGCGGCGACTCTATTCCGCGCCGGCGCGCCACCGATCCCGAGCCACGCCGCCGCGCCGAGGACTTCGACAGCGAAGACAACGAACAAGCGGCCAGCGCGGGCAGCGAAAGCTAGCGAGCCTTTCTCCTCAGATTGGCATAGGTATTGCTCCGAACCTCACCGCCCTGCGACCTGAACGGTCGCGCGATCTAAACCTCTCAACCATTTTTTCGAACTGAACTTGATGAAAAATACCCTCGCACCGGCGCTCGCGCGCATTAACTCATGGGCGGAACAACCGGTCGTGTTTCTTCTGTCGCGTGTGCTTTTCGGCAGCTTTGTTTTTGTGACTGCGTTCTACCTTCTGCTTTATTACGTACCATATACGCGGCACATGTTGTTTGATTGGAACGTTGTTCCGATCCTGAATGTCTTCGCCAAACGCTACGCGATTGTTTGCGCCATCGCGTTGTTGCCGATCTACGTTTCGTTGATTCCTCAACTGCTGTCCGCGCGGACACGCAAAATCACCGTCGCCTTCATCGTCCTGACAGGATCTACGGCAACCTTCCTTTTCTTCAATCCCATTCTGGCAAAACCGCCGGAAGACGAGAGGACGTTTGTATGGGCGCTCCTATCGGTCCTGCCGCTATTATGGGTGGCACTTCTTGATTGGCAGAGATGTCTGGCGTTAATTGAGACCGATACACAAGGTCAAAGACTCGATCTCAGCCAGGTCACCGCGCTCGCCCTAAGCGTCTCACTAATTTTTCTTGCGGTCTTTGCGCTCCGGTACGGAACTGGAGGATTCACGCGCACTGAGCTTTGTTTACTTGCCGTCCTGACTTTCGTTGCACACTTCGCTGTATTTGCTGTGGTGTTTGCAGCGTTCAGGTTCTCGACCGCGATTTCGCGGAAGATAACGCGCTCACAGAACGTGGAATTTGTTATTCGAGCTGCCCTGGTGGCTGTCGCCGCGGCGGTAGTCCTGCGCAAAGTGGTCTTCGTTCAGATCTCTTTCATGGGCGGCCCCGCAGACGTGGTTGCAGTTGCCTTCTCCGTCGCGTTTATAAGTTACATTTCAGTCTCTCTGAGACGATTTTCAACTCTCAGAAGCTATAACTCACGAGCCCGAGGTTATCTGGTATTTGCATCTCCTTTTGCCCGATTGGCTCTGCGTATCGGGTTGATTGCTGCGCTTGCGGTCTTCGCTTACACCACTTCGATCCGGCTGCAGGGCGTTGATTGGAACGGTCTGCTCCAGCAAATGTCAGTACTGTTTGTTTGGCTGGCCAGCGCGATCGTGTTTCGCGCGTTTTCCAAATCAAGACATACGGCCAATTACTCGTGGCGGACATTGGGCGTCGTCATGGGCATTAGCTTGGCAATATTTGTTGGCCTGCATTTCGGAAAACGGCGGCTTGAATTAGCCGTGAGCACACACGCGCCGGCAATTTCCCTGACAATTGATCGATATGCGGGTTATGACCCATCGTTCGCATTGACCGGCCAAATCCTTGCACCCGCGGCAGTTGATGTGTTTGAGACAACTGATGATGATCCGTTCTTTGCGATGTTGCGACAGAACACGAACATTCCGCCAGAGGCCGCTGTTACACCGGTTGATGTGAACCTGGCAGCCTCGTCCGGTGTCACTCTCACGAAGAAGCCACACATTTTTATTTTCGTGATTGATAGCCTGCGACAAGACTATCTTTCGCCCTACAATCCGTCCGTACAGTTCACCCCGAACATTGCCGCATTTGCCGACGAAAGCACGGTAATGCGCAACGCCTTCACCCGTTATGGCGGGACGGCGTTGGCCGAGCCGTCGATTTGGACGGGCAGCATGCAGTTGCACAAACAGTTCGTGCAGCCGTTCTATCCGATGAACTCTCTGCAGAAGCTCATCGACGCCGAACATTACACTTCATTCATCACGATAGATCCGATCCTGAAGTCTATCTTGAAATCATTTAGTGACGCTGTCGAACTTGATCGTGGAGGAGATTGGAAAGATTACGACTTCGTCGAGACCCTGGCCGATCTGCAAGCAAAATTATCGACGCGACGACCGGAAAGAATCTTCGCCTACTCGCAGCCCCAGAACCTTCATCTCGTTTCGCTGCAGCACACGCGACGACAATTTTCACGTGAAGCCCGCTACGCTGGTTTCGAACCGCAACACGCTTTTGAAGTTGAACGAATCGATAAGGCATTCGGCGAGTTTGTGCAGTTTCTCAAATCCAGCGGACTCTATGACGACAGCATCATCGTGCTGACGTCCGATCACGGCGACGCGCTCGGCGAAGAAGGTCATTGGGGCCACGGAAATTCGCTCTACCCGGAAGTAATTCGCATCCCGCTGCTGATCCACTTGCCGAAAGCCATGGCGACTGACGTAGTTTCTGAACCAGGCAGTATTGCGTTCTCGACCGACATCACTCCGACAATCTACTACTTGATGGGTCGCAGACCGATTGTTAATAGCGAATTATTTGGGCGCCCCTTATTTACCGAGACGCTCGAAGAGCAAAAGCAATATCGACGCGACTCCTATCTGATTGTCGATAGCTACGGGCCGGTCTATGGCATGTTGAGCGGTGATGCCAAACAACTGTTCGTCGCTGATGCCACCACCGATAGCGCGTACATTTATGACCTGACGCGTGGTTATGCAGGACGCCGCGTTAACGTAACCAGCGACCAGGCTGAACAGTCCGAGCGCACGGTGGCGCGTGAAGTGCAAAAAATCCAATCCTTCTATCACTTCTATCCAGCTCAACGGGCGGCTAACACGACTTCGCCGCCCAACCTGATTGCGCAAATCTATTCCCTTCTCTTCTCGAAATAAGCTCTCGTTAAAATACTCGTTGTCTGACAGATTCCGTCAGTTTGCTTTGCCGCGTTCTGTCAGGAGCGGTCACTTTGCCAACCGCGGAGGATCAGTTAGCGAACGTTTGTTGATATCCGGACATTTACGACGATGGCCGAATGGCACAACAGTTGTTGGTGGCGTTTGGACTCATCGCGCGCCGGGGTTGATGTCGAGACGAAGCCGCGAAACGAAAGCCGAAGCTCATTTCGAAGGAGAACGATAAATGAAAGACAAACATCAAGCGGGCTTCTCGCTCGTTGAGTTGCTGATCGTCGTTTGTATCCTTGGCATCCTCGCCTCGATCGCGATTCCGAACCTCCTTGCCTCCCGCCGGGCGGCGAACGAAAGCTCAGCCCAGGCCTCGCTACGCACGATTCATAGCGCTCAGACGACTTATCAGACGACCGTTGGTTCTGGAAACTTTGGCGCTCTCGGAGGCGTGGGCTGCACCCCAGACGGATCACGGACCCTATGCGGTCAGTCCCTGGTCGATAGACTTCTGGGGACCGGAAGCAAGAGTGGCTACAACTTCGCGGTCAACAAAACTGATCTTGTCCTTGGGACCAGTCCGGCAAAGTTCTATGCGACCGCGGTTCCCCAGGTCATTACCGGCGTCGGAAAAACTGGCACGCGTCGTTTTGGGGTGGCGACCGATGGCACGGTTCACGGTGACCGCACTGCGCTCACGGCTTATGCATCCGAAGCGGCAGTAATCGCTGCGCCGCCGCTCGGCAACTAACACACCGCAAATCTTTAATTCCGCCGGGCGGAGTGAAGCTGATCTTCACTCCGCCTTTTGCTTTCTACCAAGGTGCCGATCGACATCTCGCAAAACGTCGGGTAACAGATTTCGTCACTTGGCGCTTGACAGCAATTGTCAACGCGTCGATTTCAGAACTTAAACTGCAGAGAATTCCTAAGCAAAATCAAACTTCTCCCTCGATCCAACCAAGGACGTTCCTTCGGCACGACAGTTGTAAACCGGTTCACCGACAATTCGCGCGCTTGCGGTCGCTCGATGAAGGAAGCCGATGCCGCGAAGCAAAAAACAAGCTAAATCCATTAAGGAGCAAAAGAAAGATATGAAAAACAAACGTCAAGAAGGCTTCTCGCTTATCGAGTTGCTGATCGTGGTTGCGATCATCGGCATTATCGCTGCGATCGCGATCCCGAATCTCCTCGCTTCACGCCGCGCCGCGAACGAAGGCTCTGCCCAATCCTCGCTGCGCACCATCCACAGCGGTCAGGCGACCTACCAGTCGACCGTTGGCCAGGGTAACTATGGAACTCTGGGCGCCGTCGGCTGCAGTGCAGACGGATCACTCACCCTGTGCGGTCAGGCTTTGGTCGATCCGCTCCTGGGAACCGGAAGCAAGAGTGGCTACAACTTCGCGGTCAACAAGACTGACCTCGTCGTTGGCGGCGCTCCGGCCAGCTTCTACGCGACGGGCGTTCCTCAGGTCACTTCCGGCGTAGGCCAGACCGGCACGCGTCGTTTCGGTATCGTGACTGATGGTACGGTTCACGGTGACAGCACCGCGCTCACGGCTTATGCATCGGAAGCGGCAGTAATGAGTGCGCCGCCGCTGGGCAACTAATAACTTCCCAGTTGTGTATATTTCGATGGCGGGGTGGAGGTGCAAGGCTTCACCCCGCTTTTTCTTAGGCAACATTCAACCAGGCTTCCTCACAAGAAGGATGTACGAACATGAAAAGGAACGCCAAAGGATTCTCGCTAGTTGAACTCTTAATAGTCGTCGCCATCATTGGCATCATCGCATCGATCGCGATTCCGAACTTGCTCGCATCGCGACGCGCGGCCAATGAAGGTTCGGCCCAGTCGTCGCTGCGCACGGTTCAAAGCTGCGAACTAACTTATCAGGCAACCACCGGTCACGGCGATTATGGTGATTTCGCTGCTTTGCGTGGTCAGTTCTTGACTGACCCAGTACTGGGCACCGGGACCAAGAGTGGCTATATCTTTGAGGCAACTCCGAGCGCCCCTGGTTTGCGGCCGGCGTTGTTTTATGCCACCGCCACACCCACGGTCACCTCCGGGGTAGGCAAAAGCGGCACGCGCAGATTCGGGATAAGCGAAGATGGCGTCTTGCACGGCGACAGCCTCTCGCTGACGGTTTACGCAGATGAAGCTGCCGTCAAATCCGCGCCACCAATGGGAAACTAGCCATCGTCTGATCGCGTTCACTGCGGGTTGAAGATTCTCGAACTTGAGAATTTCGAACCCGCTTTTTTTCTAAATAAATCTGCTGACACGAATTCTACCTCCGTGTATATTCACCTCATGTTGGGGCAGACTCTGGCGATTGCTCGCAACACGTTTCGCGAAGCGGTTCGCGATCGCGTTCTTTACAACCTGATTCTTTTCGCGCTGCTTCTGATAGGCAGCGCGATCTTCATTGGCGAACTCTCCGCCGGACAAGAAGCAAAAATCGTCGTTGATTTGGGATTGAGCGCGATGTTGCTCTTCGGAGCTTTCATCGCGATTTTTGTGGGTGTCGGCCTGGTCTACAAAGAAATTGAGCGCCGCACGTTATACGCGATTCTTTCGAAGCCCATCGGGCGCGGCCAGTTTCTGTTCGGAAAGTATCTGGGGCTAAACCTTACGCTGCTCGTCAACGTCGTGGTAATGGGCATCGGGGTGATGCTCGCGCTGCTGTATACCCGGGGGAGTGTTGATCCGCTGATTTTCAAGATATGGCCGGCCATTCTCTTGATTTACTTTGAACTCTTGATGCTTACCGCGGTTGCGATTCTCTTCTCTTCGTTCTCGTCACCCGCGCTGTCAGCCCTCCTGAGTTTTTTTGTTTTCGTCATTGGACATTTTAGCAACGACCTCAGAGCGTTAAGCGAATCGGCGGCGAGCACACCTGCGCGTTGGGTCTTTCGCGCGCTTTATTACGTGCTGCCAAACTTTTCCAACCTCAGCGCCATCACCGCGACCGCTCACGGAATGAATCCGGATGCGCGCACTGTCGCTGGAGCGATAGCGTATGGAGCGTTGTACGCCGCTGCCCTGTTGTCGGCGGCCGCGCTTATCTTCCGGCGGCGAAACTTCAAATGAAGATTGATCTGATCCTCGCATTGGTTCTAACCGTCTGTCTCGGGAGCGCGATTGGGCTAAGCCGCGGACTCGCTCAGCATCGTAATTCGGACACGTCCACCGAAGAACCGCTCTATCTAAACGGTCGCAGTGCCAGACGCATGACGCTGGCATTCAATGGTCTGGCGGCGGACTGGTACTGGATGCGTTCATTGCAATATGTTGGTCGGAAGATCGTCAAATACCAGGATGAAAACAACGCGCAATTTGATCTGGTAAATTTGTCGGCGCTCGATGTGCGAATGCTTCCTTCCCTGCTCGATGTGACGACTACTCTCGATCCTCAATTCATTCCCGCTTATGAATATGGGGCGGTGATTCTCCCGGAGATAGATCGTAACCAGGCGATTGCGCTTTTGCATAAGGGCATCGCGGCGAATCCGTCATCGTGGCGATTGCATCAACACCTCGGCTACATCTACTGGCAGGTGCAGGACTATCCGCGCGCCAGCGAAGAGTATGAGATTGGGGGCAAATTGCCGGGCGCACCCGCGTGGGTGACGGCGATGGCGGCGCGCATGAAAGGTGAAGGTGGTTCACGGGCGGCGGCGCGCGACATGTACCAGCATCTTCGCGAATCATCCAGCGAGGCGTCAGTCCAGCAAATGGTCGAGCACCAGCTTTCCCGGCTTGATTCACTCGACGAACTCGATGCGATTCGGCAAACACTCGTATCATTCAAGCAGCGCAACGGACGCTGCATTACTTCATGGCGTGAAGTCGACAGTGAACTCCGTAACTTCACACTCGACGAAGGAGGCGCCCCGATCGATCCCTCCGGCATCCCGTATCGCCTGATCAATAACAGATGCGATGTCGACCTTGATCCGACTTCGAAAGTGCTGCGCTGAAAATGGCTGCGATTGAAATCAACAATCTGACGAAAGACTACGAAATCGGCTTCTGGGGCAAGCGGCAGGTCCGCGCGCTCGATTCGCTGTCGTTGACGGTGGCAGGCGGACAGATTTTCGGCTTTCTCGGCGCCAACGGCGCGGGCAAGACGACCACTCTGAAGCTTCTGATGCGTTTGATCTTTCCGACCGCAGGTTCGGCTCGCATCCTGGGCCAGGACATTAGCGACGTTTCGATGCACGCGCGCATCGGCTACCTGCCTGAGAATCCTTACTTCTATGACTATCTCAGCCCGCGCGAGTTTCTGGATTACTGCGGCCAGTTGTTCGGCGTTGAGAAGACTGAGCGAAAGCGCCGCACCGAAGCGTTACTCACACGCGTCAATCTTGAAGCCGGAAGTTGGAACCGGCAGTTGCGAAAACTTTCGAAAGGCATGCTGCAGCGCGTGGGATTGGCGCAGGCTCTAATCAACGATCCGGAAATTGTTTTTTTAGACGAGCCGATGAGCGGCCTCGATCCTGTCGGGCGGCGCGAGGTTCGCGATTTGATCGCGTCGTTGCGCGCCGAAGGTAAGACCGTTTTCATGTGTTCCCACATTCTTTCGGACATCGAAGTGCTTTGCGACAGTGTCGCGATTCTGAAAAAAGGAAAACTAGCGCACGCAGGTTCGCTCGAGGATTTGCGCGCGCGGGAAGGCACTCTAATTGAAATCATCGCTGCCGGAGCGAACGAGACAACTTTGAAAAGTAACTTGAAAGACGGTGCTGACGTTATTCCTGATTCGAGCGGTCTACGGATTCACATTCACGACGAGAAGGAGCTCGACGACGTGATCGCCGCGTTGCGCAAAGCGAATGGGAAAGTTGTTTCAGTTCAGCCAGTGAGACAATCGCTGGAGGATCTGTTTGTTGACTAGCGCTACTGCAGCTTAAAGCCCGTTACTTCCATCCACAGGGCTTTCCGATCGTCATTTTCTTTCAGCCCAGGAATCGATATCGTGACATGCATCGTCTTGGTTGGTAATAGTTCGGGCTGTCGGCTGGGAATCACGACCATGGTCCGATCCTTAATTGCCAGGCCTTGACTGTTTAGTACTGCTGCACGCATCTCGAGACCTGTAATCGTGCGACCCGTGAAGTTGCGTACCGTGGTTTCGAGCGTCATCTGAAAGCCGCCCAGCGCGGTGGTCGCCTGCGTAGCCTCAGGCACGTCGATCAGAATCTTGGATTTGTATTGGTCCCATTCGGGCGCGCCCGTGCGTATCGCGCCTTGCAGTGTCGGCGGCGGGCTAGGCGCTGTCGTACTGCGCATGAGAAAGTAGAAGAACCCACCAATCAAAACCGCAGCAATAACTGCGACGATAATTATTAGAGTCCGCCGCGGTTTTTCTTCAGGAAAGCTATGTTCAGTTGCCATGCAGGTTAGACCGTATTTTAGCGCACGAGTTCCCGCCGAGCGAACTGCGCGAATTCGACTTCATCAGCCGCTCAGGACCTCGCGGTAAACGGCCTCAGTATCTAAAAGCACGCCTTCCACCGAGAAACGTTCAGCGACCATCTGTAGTGCGTTTTCGGAAATGCGCCGACGCTGGTCAGGATCGTTCAGCAACTGAGAAATGGCTTGCGCCAAATCGTTGATGTCGCCGATTTCGACGAGGCGTCCCGTCTCGTTGTCAGCAATGATTTCGCGTGCACCGTCGGTGGCCGTCGCCACGACAGGCAGGCCAACGGCCATGGCTTCAACGATCGCCAGGCCAAATGCTTCCGACCGCGATGCAGAGACCAGGAGATCGAGACTCGCCAAAAACTCTGCGACATCAATTCTTGATTCAATAACTTGAATTCGTTTTTGCAGGCCAGTTGCTTCAATCAACTGCTGCACTTGCCGTCCATACTCGCCACCAGCGGAGTTATCGCGACCGGCAATAACGAACTCCGCATCCTTGATCTCACTTGCTACGATTTGGGCCGCGCGTATGAATTCAATCTGTCCCTTGTTCGCCGTGAGTTCCCCCAGAATTCCCACACGGAATCCGCGTGAAGCCTGGCCCCCGATGCGAGGATGAAACCTGGTCAGGTCGATTCCATTCGGCAGCACCACGATTTGATCTTTATGGAAGATTCCCTGCGAGGCTAAGTTGGCCGCCACGCTTTGGGAAACGGCAATCACTCGAGCCACGCGCCGCCGCGTGATTCGGTGCAGGCTACTCATCGGGAATAAAACATGCCGGGTAATAACAAAGCGCGCGCGGGCCCCAGTTCCAACAGCGAGCGCCGCCATTGGATAATCCCTCGCCATGTGCGCATGCACGATCTCGATCTCGCGCTCCCGAACGAAGCCCCGCAAGGCGAAGGCTTTCCCGATATTTGCCGCGTTAGAAGAAGATAATTCGAAAATGTTCTGGCCTACGCCCGACCGGAGTTCAGGAAGGATCGGCGATCGAGGTGCGACGGCAACGGTAATCTCATGGCCTCGCTCGATGAGGCCGTTGGTCAGATCGACAAAGTGACGTTCGCCTCCCCCAAAATGCCGCGCTGAAGATATTTGCAGAATGCGCATGGCGCGGCCGGCGTTATCTGACGACCTGGAAATCCATCCACTGTGTGGCCACGCTATGTTTTTTGTCTGCGAGCAGGTCGGTCACCACAATTTGAATCACATAGTCGCCGGGCGTCATGTCCGTTCCAAGCTGAACTCCGCCTCCTGCCGTTATTCGTTGAAGGTCATGCTGCTGACCTGGATTGAACTGGGTGTCTTTGCCGGTGAAGACTTCCGCGCCATCGCGAAACAGTCGCATTTTTAGCATTAGTTGCGGGTGGCCGGCATTATCGAGCTTCGCGTTGTAGATCAAGAACCCGTACTTCACCACGTTGCCCGGTTTGAAACGGCGGACGGCTGCGCTGATCTGCGCATTCCCTTCTTCGCGTCCTTCAGATTGAGACGCCATTGCCGCGTTGACTGAATTTGCACTCGTTTCTCCACGAACAACGAGTCCGGAAAGCGCCAGTCGCTTCTTCTTGATGTCCGGAGCATCGATGAATTGACTCGCCGAACCAATGCGATCGCTGGCTGAATCACGCAGGGACACGCGCAGTTGGTAAGCTCCCGGCTTTTTAATGGGCACGGTCACGTTATAGACGAGGCCCTCTTTCAAAACCCGTTTGTAGTCGTCATCACTGAGGGTGATCTGATAGCTGCGACCGACCTGGTCAATTGGAACTCCATTGTCGCCGAACGTGATCGACATGACATCGATCGCGGTCCGATGAGAACCTGAATCCTCGGTGAATGTGAGATCGCGGGAATCGATATACAGAAAAGAACGCATGATTGAACCCGCCTGGGCGTCGTTCGCGAACAGCGAGGTCAGCTGCAAATGAACACCATCAGCTCCGAACGGCGACGAGAGAGCGTCGAACAACTCCTGGCCCAAAGTCTTCGGCTTGGGTTTTTCTTCGTCACTGACTCCGTAGAAGCCGTGGCGCATGTGCACCTGAAACTTGCCGGGGCGGGTCACCTTAAGTGTCAAATGGTGAAAGTCACGCCGGCCGGTGCGGGGATTGAAAGTCGATTGATCGGGCCGATAGCCGATCAGGTAATAACCTTTTTGCTCAGCCAGCACGCGGCGAATCCCACCGCTCAAATCGTTCGAATTCTTGATGGGCCTGCCGCCCGTCTCGTACGCCAGATAATCCAGGCCTTCCTGCGTTTCAAAGGCGGCGGTGCGGCGGCTGGCCATGGCATCCTGCACCTGTTGAAAATCACGGCCGGAAAAATCATCCGCCGCGGTGGGCATCAGGGTCTGCAATCCGGTAGCGTTTATAGTGTAAATCACCACGGAAGCGCGGCCCGCTTCGTCAATCAAGTGTTGCAGTTTTTGCAGGGTGCGAAAGTTTCGGTTGGGATCGTCCTGACTGTAAATTCTGAATCCGTCAGAGATGAGCAGAATGGATTTTCTTCCCGGCAGGGTACGCAATCCGCGCACAACATAATTCACGGCGCCAAGTGTGCCGACGGCGTAAACGTCTTCACGAAATTGATTGAATTCTTCCGCGCTGGCGTCTATGTCCGCGCCATGATCGCCGGGTGTCGGTGGTGTGATGGGCGCAAAGGCCGAGATGCCGCCACGCCCACTCCCATACCATTTGATACGTTCGATCGCGGCATAGAGCTGGCGTTTGTCTGAAGTGAATTGCTGCAACGCGCCCATGCCGCCACTGGTGCGAATGATCGCAACCAGATCACCTGACTGCATCTGCTCATCCACAAATTTCTTGAGCGCGCTGCGTACAAAAGGTGTGCTCTCGAAAGACAAACCGAGGTCATCAACCACTAAAGCGATCGTGCGCCGGACATCTTCAGGTCGCAACCGCGTTGGTGGAACGGGCGGCGCATTTTTATCAACCGTCGCCGGTTTGGTTTCTTTCGCGGGTTGTTCAGTGGTTTTGGTTGCGTTGAAAGAGAAGTGAGTAACCTTTTGGCGCCGGCCGTCTTCGTAAATCTCGACTTCTTCCGGTTTCAGATCGGTCACAAGCTTTCCATCTTTGTCGGTAACTACCGCATCGACCTGAACCAAATTTGTAGTGATCCGAACGACGTCGTCAGATTCGGTTTGTTGCTGAGGCGGATGGGGACTCGGTGTCGGCTGCTGGCCTCGGGCGAGGAGTTCAGCACACAGGATGATGAGCAGGAGGTGTCTGCGCATGGCGAAATGATACTCCTGATGGAAGACTCGACTCAATTTCGGCCGCGTAGGTTCAGCTCCTGGCCAAAACGCGTTCGTAAAATTCGATGTAGCGGGGAATGACTTTGTGAGTGCTGTAGCGTTCAATCGCTGAGGCCCGTGCGCGCTTGCCCATCTCTTTCCGGAACTTTGCGTCATTGAGAAGACGCACGGCGTCAGCCGCCATCTTATCGACATCACCAACCGGGCTGAGGAATCCAGTTTCACCATCGTCCACAACTTCAGGCAGACCACCCACGCGCGAAGCAATCACCGGCACTTGGACCGCCATCGCCTCCAGCGCGGCGAGTCCGAACGACTCCTGCTCGGAAGGCAGGAGCAAAACATCTGAAGCGCACAAGTAATCGACAATATTCGGTTGCTTGCCTACGAATGAACAATACTCGGCGATACCCAGACACTTCGCGCGATGCAGGCAATTGGTCCGCTCGCTGCCATCGCCCACCATTACCAAACGCGCTTTCGTTTGCTTCAGTACGCGCGCCAGAATTTCAACACAATCGACGGGACGTTTGACGGGCCGAAAATTCGAAACGTGCACCATTACGGGCGCGCCATCGGGTGATAAGACCTCGCGCAGTTCGCAATCGATCTTCGGCTTGTAATCCTCGGGACAGACGAAGTTGGGAATTACTTCAATGCGATCGAAACCGAAGTGCTCGATGGTTGACTGCTTTAAATAATTCGAAATCGCTGTCACGCCATCTGATTGTTCCAAACCATATTTGGTGATTGGCAGGTAAGAACGATCGGCGCCGACCAGGGTGATGTCTGTTCCGTGCAAGGTTGTGATCACCGGCAACCGGCGATGATCCTTGATCGACTCGCGCGCCAGAATCGCACTGATCGAATGCGGAATGGCGTAATGCACGTGCAACAGATCGAGATTTTCATTGTCAGCAACTGAGGCCATTTTGGTCGCGAGCGCCAGATCGTACGGTTGATGCTCAAACAACGGATACGACATCATCTCAACCTCGTGAAATCGCACGCGTTCGTTCAAGACCGTCAAGCGAGTTGGCAAAGCCGACGCGATAAAGTGGACGGTATGTCCCCGCGCCGCGAGTTCTTTGCCGAGTTCAGACCCAACAATGCCACTGCCGCCGTAGCTTGGATAAACGGTGATTCCGATGTTCATTGTTTGCGTGAGTATGCAGCGACCGGTGAGCTGGAGGCAACCTTGTCAATTTGCTATCCGCAGGCGCCGGTCGCGAGGTGTTGACGATTCGACAAGGCATTCTGCGGGCGCCCAGGGACGACTTGCTTTTGCTGTAGGTTTGGGAATATACAGAAAGCGGCTGAGGTTTTGTCCAATGGTGATCTTAATGCTCGTACCATTGCTGATGCCCTTTTTTCTTCTCGGCCAAACCTCTGAAATTTCCTACGGCAACAATTCACTGGTGGTGGTCAGCTCGCGCTGGACGGCCGTCCGGCGCACACCTAAGAAGCAGGAAATTCCCAACATGGCCCCGCCGCCAGAGATGACCGCCGGTAATAAGAACGCCGCGCGGGTTGCCCGTATCAATAATCCGCAAATACCCGATCCCAACGAGCAAACGATCGATGGACGCAGCGCGGCTATTGAAAAAATAGTGCAGGAGTCCCGCGTCGCCGATCCGAAACCGATCGATGGGTTCTCGTACGAGACGCGAGTTCGCAATGGCGGAACACAGCAAGTTGAAATCGTGTTCTGGGAGTATCAATTTCTCGATCAGGCAAACAGCATCGTCGCGCGGCATCAATTCCTGTGCGGCGTGAAGATCAAGCCGAACAAAGAAAAGGATCTGGGTGTTTTCAGCCTGCTGCGACCGAGTAACGTGGTAAACGCCTCCACAGTCGGAGACAAATCGCCCGCCGGCTTTCACGAAAGAGTTTTGATTAATCGCGTGGAGTACGCTGACGGGTCGATCTGGCAGCGTCGCGATTGGAACTTTGCCGAGATCAAGATGAGTTACAAGCGCGCTATCGAGACGCCGTGGGAAGGCGAGATCTGTCGCGGCCTGTAACTCCCGGGCTTGCCTAAACAAAGCACAAGAAGAGAGGCGGGCGACCCTCGCAATCGCCCACCTCATCTCAACTTGTCGTACCTTTTGAGAAAAAGGGAGGGCAAGTGAGGCCCGGGACTATATACCCACGACCCAGATGCCGCAAGGGAATTGTGTAATCAAAGCGTACGACGGTTGTGGGCGCGGTCACGCGGTGGCGTATCCACACCAGACATTTTAGCGCCACGTTAGAAAACTTCGCCGTGAGCGCCTATAATGAGGGCATCTCGAGGAACCAAAAAATAAATGCCAAAGATTAGCGATATTCAGGAAACTCCGAATCCAAATGCCGTCAAGTTCATCCTTCGCGAGCCCGTGACGAATGGCGTCGGGCGCCAATTCGCGTCCACTGACCAGGCACAGAGCGATCCATTAGCGAAGTCACTGTTTGACATCGGCAACGTCGTCTCAGTTTTCTACATGGACAACATGATTACGGTCGAGAAGGAAGACGCTGCCGACTGGGACGAATTGCTGCCCACTCTCGCAGTGCCGATTCGCTCCGCGGAATCGGCAGCCGCCGCGCCCGGTAACGGCACGGCCGCCGTAGGTGGGGCTATCGCCGCCGTAACCAGCGACGATCCGCGGCTCTTGAAAATTAATGAGATTCTCGATGAAAAGGTGCGTCCGTATCTGATGGGCGATGGCGGGTATCTCGAAATCATCGATCTGAAGGATCACACGCTGAGCATTCGTTATCAGGGCGCGTGCGGAAGCTGTCCCAGCTCTCTGACCGGAACGCTGATGTCCATTGAAAGCATGCTGAAGACCGAAGTCGATCCGGAATTGGAAGTGGTTCCGGTTTAGCCGCGGATCTAATTCAAAACTAACTGGAACCATCCTTCTCTCTAACGCGTTTTTACCATCGCCACACGTTTGTCCACGTCCTTCCGGAGGATTCACAATGCGACGACTCTTGCTTGTTTCCCTGCTGGTGCTCCCGCTTCTGACATCGAGCACATTCGGCCAGCCTAAAGACGCCAGCAAGCCGGCCTCCCCGGAAATCGCGAAGGCCAAAGACGAGAAAGATCTCGAAGCTGAACGCATTCTGCGCGAGCGCCGCGCTAATGCTCAGTCGTTGCTCATTTCCCTGGCAGCAGACGCCGATCGTTACAACGATTCCAAGCTGCGCGCGCGGACCCTGGCGCGCATCGCGTACGCACTATGGGACTCTGATGCGGAACGCGCTCGGTCATTGTTTCGCAAAGCGTGGGACGCCGCCGAGAACGTCGATCAAGAAGCCCAACGCAAGCTTGCGGAAGAGATGAAAGAACAGCAGGCGAAACGGGGAAGCTATGCCGTGCGAAATCCACCCAGCATTCGTGCTGAGGTTCTGCGACTCGCCGCGCGCCGCGATCGCAAGTTAGGCGAAGAGTTGCTGGCCAAATTGAAAACCGAAAAGCAACAGGAAGCTGCGGACGCCGCCGGCAGGTTGCGTGACTTTCGGGCGGGTTCTGAAGCAGCCAGCCAGAGACTTAGTTTGGCCAGGCAGCTTTTGGATACTGATGTCGAGCGCGCTCTGCAATTTGCCGATCCCGTGCTGGGGAGTATTAATCAGGAGTCGTTGGATTTTCTTTCCTATCTGCGCGACAAGGATGCGAACGCTGCCGACCAGAGGTATGCGGCATTATTGTCTCTGGCCGACGGCAACCTGGAATCGGATGCGAATACGGTGTCTCTGCTCGCGTCTTATCTGTTTACGC
>Ga0134126_10000749_pt1 | contig 40818 bp, 39 predicted proteins | sample KB31752_FD_96881 | JGI IMG/M metagenome (GOLD analysis project Ga0134126, IMG submission 96881) | Terrestrial soil microbial communities with excess Nitrogen fertilizer from Kellogg Biological Station, Michigan, USA - KB3-175-2 | ecosystem: Environmental > Terrestrial > Soil > Unclassified ...
CCGGCCACGCGTATCAATGTCACCGCATATCGCTGGTGCTGGGAATTCGCCTACCAGGCCGCCCCGGTGCACGTCACCGGCGAGTGCTCGACCGGTGACTTTCCCACCGTGGTGGTGCCGGCCGGCCAACCGGTGGAGTTCGATCTCACCTCAGCGGATGTGGTGCACGCCTTCTGGTTGCCCGACTTCGCGGCCAAGCGCGACGCCTACCCGGATCACGTCAACACGCTGCGGATGGTCTTTCCGCAGCAGGGACGGTGGCGGGGCCGCTGCTCGGAGTACTGCGGAACCCACCACATGACCATGGACTTCTACGTGCAGGTGGTGTCCCCGGAGCAGTACCAGCAATTCCTGCACAGCGCTGGGACAGGGGTGTGATGGCGGCATGACCGCGACTGCGGACCGGCCGGTGCCCCTGGAGGTCGAGCCCGGGCGGCACGCGCAGCCGGGCTCGATCGTCGGCTGGCTGGCCAGCACCGACCACAAGCGGATTGGGTTATTGACCTTGGGTACGGCGCTGGTGCTGATGCTGGTGGCCGGCGGCTTGGCATTGACCATCCGTGGTCAACTGGCTCAGCCACAGCTGCACGTGCTGACCACCGACCGGTACGACCAGTTCTTCACCATCCACGGCTCGCTGATGATCTACATGGTGATGACGCCGTTCGCAATCGGGATGGGGCTGTATCTGGTGCCGTTGCAGATCGGTGCCCCCAATGTCGCCGCACCTCGGACCACGATGTTCTCCTACTGGCTGTATGTCACCGGGGCGGTGGTGATGCTGTCGGGATTCTTCACCGGTTCCGGGGCGGCCGACCACGGCTGGTACGCCTACCCGCCGCTGGCCACCAGCCGGTACACCCCCGGGCAGGGGGTGGAGTTGTGGATCGTCGGGGTGGCGCTGGCCGGGCTGGGCATGCTGATCATGGCCGGCACCGTGCTGTGGACGGTACTGCTCAAGCGTGCGCCGGGCATGACCATGCTGCGGCTGCCGGTGTTCAGCTGGTCGATTGTGGCCTCGAACCTGATGGTGATCGGGGCGTTCCCGGCACTACTTGCCGCGGTGGGAATCCTCGCGGTGGGCCGGGTGCGGCCGGATCTGTTCACCCACAATGAGTGGAACATCGGCTATCAGGACGTCTTCTGGTTCTTCGGGCATCCCGTGGTCTACGTGATGTTTTTTCCCTATGTCGGTGCGATTGCCGAGGTGCTGGCCACCTTCGCCGGGCGTAAATTCTTCGGTTACAAGTTCTTCGTGATCTCGCAGCTGCTATTTGCGGCGCTGTCGATGAGCGTGTGGGGCCATCACATGTTCACCACCGGCCAGTCGTCGAATTATTACTTCTCGCTGACCTCGATCGCACTGGTGATCCCCGCGGGTATCGAGTACTTCGACATGCTCGCCACGCTGGTCGGCGGGCGGCTGCGTTTTCCCACCGCGATGTGCTTTGCGCTGGCGTTCATCCCGCAGTTCCTCATCGGTGGCCTGACCGGGATCATGTCCGGTACTCCTGCGCTGGACTACCAGATCCAGGACAGTTACTTCCTGGTGGGGCACTGGCATTACACGCTCGCCGCAGGCAGCCTGTTCGGGTTGTTCGCCGGTGTGTACTTCTGGTTCCCCAAGGCCACTGGCCGGATGCTGCGCGAGGGCCTGGGTAAGGTGCACTTCTGGTTGTGGTTCATCGGCACGAACCTGACCTTCCTGCCGATGTTCTGGCTCGGGTTTCACGGCATGCCGCGGCGCATCCCCACCTACCTGCCCAGCGACGGGTTCACCACCGAGAACCTCATCTCCTCGATCGGTGCCGCCCTGCTGGGACTGGGCGCCATGGTGTTCATCCTGAACGTGGCGGAATCGCTGGGGCGCCCGCGCTTCGCCGACCCCGATCCGTGGGAGGGGCACACGCTGGAGTGGGCGACGTCCTCGCCGCCGCCGACGTTCAACTTCAGCGCGCGTTACCCGGTTCCGCCGGTGCACAGCTACGCCCCGCTGCTCGACCTGCGTAAGGAGCGAGAACAGGCACAGTTGGGAGTGAGATGAAGCCCTCACATGGCGTCGTCGGTGCGTGGGCCGCGGGCAATGTCGTGCTGGCTTTAGTCCATCTCGCGTTCCACCCGCGGCCGCTACCGTTCTTCCTCTACATCGCCGGGTCCGCCATCGTTGCCGGATTCGGGCTGGCTGTGCTGGCGGCGGTGCGGACGGGCCGTGACGGGCCGCAGCGCCGCCAGCCCAGACGTGCCAGTGCCGCGGTGGTCGCGGCGCTGGGGGTCGCGATGGGCCTCACCGGATTCGCCTACGGCTGGTGGCTGTCGGTGCTCGGGGTCTACCTGCTGGGCGTCGCGGCGTGGCTGGTGCGCGGCGAACGGCTCCGCCCCGGAGCGCGCCCGTGGCCCGTGGCGCTCGGCGATGCCGAGCCCGCCGGCCAGCCAGTCCTGGTGTACCACGGGTCGTCTATCGGCACCGCGGTGCCGATTCCCGCCGACCACGCTGCCCACGGGCCGCCCACACCACGCACCCCGCCACCTCCAGAGCCGCCTGGCCGGCTGCGCAACACCGTCGTGTTGATCCTGCTGGTGGCCGCCGCCCGTGCGGTCAAGAACGTGCTGCGCGGAAAGCCGCGGCGATGACCGAACACATGCTGCACATGGCGACGATGGGACTGCTCGTCGCGGTGATCGCACCGGCGTTGCTGATGGTGTCCAGCCGCGCATTCCCGCAGCTGGACCGCTGCACCGTGCCCGCCGCGCTGGCGCTGCCCGGGTTCGTCACGTTGCACGCCGCTGTCACCGTGTACACCAGCCGCGGCCCCGTCCCGCCGCTGCTCGATACGGCCACCCACCTCGCGCTGCTCGCCGGCGCGATGCTGTTCTGGGCGCCGATCCTCGGGGTCCGGCACCGGTTGCCCGACGCAGGCCGGATGCTGTACCTCTACCTGGCGCTTCCCCTACTCGACCTGGCCGGAGTGTGGCTCGTCGCCGTCGGCGACAGTGCCGGGGGCCTGTCAATGATCGTCGGGATGCTCCCCATGGGGGCGGCCGCGGTCGCCATCACCTGGAACTGGATCAGCCGCGAGGAGCGTCGCGCCGTACTCGCCGAGGGGGGCCGGCAATGGTGAGCCGCAACGGCAAGGTCAAACTTTCCATCGCCAAGCGCATCGTGGCGGGATTCGACGAGCGCTTCCACCTGGCGGGGGCCGTCCGCAAGGAATCCTCGCACGTCTTCCCCAAGCACTATTCATTCTTCTGGGGCGAGTTGGCGCTGTATTCCTTCGTGACGCTGGTGCTCTCCGGCACCGTGCTGGCGCTGTTTTTCGTCCCGGACACCACCGACGTCGTCTATCACGGCCAGTACGTCAACGCGCAGAATCTGCACATGTCCCGGGCCTACGAATCGGCGCTCAACTTGTCGTTCGAGGTGCGCGGCGGCTTGTTCATCCGCCAGGTGCACCACTGGGCCGCGCTGGTGTTCGTCGCTTCGATCGTGCTGCACATGTTCCGCAACTTCTTCACCGGCGCCTACCGCAAGCCGCGTGAGTTCACCTGGGTCACCGGCGTGGCGCTGCTGATGATCTCGCTGCTGGAAGGCTACATGGGTTACTCCATGCTCGACGATCTGCTGTCCGGCATGGGAGTGCGGATCATCTCGGGGCTGGTCCTGTCGGTTCCAGTGATCGGCACCTGGCTGCACTGGATCATCTTCGGCAGCGAGTTCGAGGGCGATCTGTGGATCTCCCGGTTCTTCCTCGCCCACGTGTTCATCGTGCCCGGGATCATCATCGCGCTGATCGCGGTGCATCTCGGGCTGGTGTGGTACCTCAAGCACACGCAGTACCCTCGGCCGGGCGCCCGCGAGTCCAATGTCGTGGGTGAGCGCGCGGTCCCCGGATTCGGCACCAAGACCTTGGCCAACGCGTTGTGTGTCTTCGGCGTACTCGGACTGCTCGGCGCGCTGTTCCAGATCAATCCGATCTTCCTGTGGGGGCCCTACACGCCGGCCGGCAGTTCCACCGGAGTGCAGCCGGACTGGTACGTCGGGTTCATGATCGGTGCGCTGCGCATGTTCCCACCCTGGGATCTGCATCTGGGGCAATACACGGTACCGGCGCCATTCTGGCCCGGCCTGGTGATACCGATGCTGATGTTTCTCCTGCTGTTCGCCTATCCGTTCCTGGAGCAGCGGTTCACCAAGGACCGTAGCCTGCACAACCTCCTGCAGCGGCCGCGGGACAATCCGGTGCGCACCGCGTTGGGCGCGATGGCGATCATCTTCTACCTGGTGCTGTTTGTGGCCGGAGCCGACGACGTCTTCGCGATCGCCTTCAACGTCCCGTTCGAGTGGATGAGGTGGGGGGAGCGGGTGGCTGTGTTCGTGCTGCCGCCGCTGGTCTATGTCCTGACTCACCGGATCTGTCTCGGGCTGCAGCGGGCTGACCGCGAGGTGCTCGAACGCGGTATCCGGACCGGCCTGCTGCAGGAGCTTCCCGAGGGAGTGTTCGTCGAGCTGCGCCAGCCGCCGGGCGGCATCGACCACGAGGGCCGCCCGATTCCCATGGCGTACGGCGGGGCCCGGGTCGATCGCAGCGTCGCGGTGCCCGAGGAGGGGGGCGAGCATGCCGGTCCACCAGGCGGCCACGGCTGAGCGGTGGCGGCTGACCCGGCGGCGCACGACGGTGCTGGTCGCCGCGCTGCTGACGTTGTCAGGGCTGCTCGCGCTGCTGGCCGGGTGCGGCCGCGCTCGGGGCAACGAGGTGAGCTTCCAGCCGAGCGGCAGTTCCGAGGGCCGGGTGGGTGACATCGTGCTCACCGATGCCCTCTTCGAGTTCCGCGGTCCGATCGAGGCTCCCGCCGTGTACCGGCCGGGCGAGTCGGTCAGCGTGCAGGCGACCATCATCAACGAGGGGGCTGCCGCAGACCGGTTGGTAGCAGTGAGCAGCCCCGTTGCGGGCGGCGGCGTCATTGACGGCGACGCGGCGCTGCCCAGCCGCCACACGCTGACCGCCGGCTATTCCAGGCCGGTCGCCACCATCAGCCTGCCCGACACAACGTCGGTCGACCTGCGGCTGACCGACCTCAAGATGCCGATCCGCGCCGGCCTCACCTACCCCGTCGTGTTCACCTTCGCCCGGGCCGGTGAGCTGCGGCTCCAGCTGCGGGTCGACAACCCCGACACACCCCGCGAGGACTGCCCGCTGCCCCCGAACGGGAGGCCTCCGCAGATCTTCACCGCACCTATCGGCCAAGCGCCGGTACCGCCGATACCGCCGCTGCCGGGCTGCTCCAGCATCCACGAACAGATGCCTCGGTTGCTTGGGCTCAGCGCACAGATCGACGACAAGGACGACAAATTCGACGAGGTCGTGCTGCGGTTCCAACCGGGCAGCGAGCTACCGCTGGACAGCATCGAGGAAAGCGACGACGGCAAGGTCCGCCTGCCCGACTCCAACGACCTGATCCAGCTCGCCGGAAGCCAAGCCCTGCGGGTCACCGTCTCCCCGGCACTGCTGGGCGAGCCCGCTCTGATCGGCGACGTCACACCAGTACCGGCCGACCTGCCTTCCGTCGCTGAGGTTCGGGTTCTGGGCTCTTCCAAGGGCGAGACGGTTCTCGGGATCGGCGTCAAGGGCGAGGGCGATCTCGCTCCGCAGGTAGCCAACACCGACGCCCGGACCATCATCCGGATCAAGCATCCGCCGCACCCGCCCGCAGACAAGCGCGAGTGCGGCAGCGTTCTGCTCATCAGACCGGAAACCGGACCGGACAGCGAAGCCTCCGGAATCGAGGCCGAAGGCACCAGCTGTGACGTCGCTCGTGACGTTGCCGCCTTGGCCAAAGACCGGGCGGATGCCGCCTACGACACACCGACCGGGTATTCCTGCCGGATCCAGAAACGGGACGAAGATCCGACGGTGATTGTCGACTACCTCTGCCGCCGGGGACCGGAGCAGGTGACCTTCACCGTCAGCTGACCCGCAGCCCGCCGGCCTGCTAGCCGGTAGGCGACTCGATAGTCGCGTGGTACAGGTAGGCGTCGGTGTCGTGCCTGGTGTAGAGCTCCCGCTGGATGTAGGGCACCCCTTCCGAGGGCATCGAGCGGTGGAGCTGGCCCACAGTCCCCGTCACCCGTACCGCCTCATCCTTGGTGACCTCGGCCGGTTGATCGGTGACCACCAGGAGCTTCTCGCCGCGGTAGGGATCGTCGGACAGCTCGAACACCCGCGGTGCCAGCACGTCGTCCACTCTGGCGCTGACCGTGATGGTCCATCCCAGATAGTCCCCTTGGTAGAAGTACTCCTTGTGCTGGAGATCACTGATGGTGACCCCTCGCTGCGGCTGCGCGGTAGGGCCGCCGCCGCACGCAGCCAGCGGCACAACGACGAGCGCCCCAGCCACGATCACCCGCCAGCTCCGGCGCTTCCCGAGCTCCACAGGATTCCCCCTCCACTCACCCCCGCTCCGCACTCACCCCCGCCCCCGACATGGAGACATATCGGGGTCAGAAGCCGGTGCACAGGCCCGATATGTCTCCATGTCGGGATGGGTCTAGCTGCGGGTCATCCGCGCCGAACGTTGGTTACCACGCCAGGCGCCGAGTCAATCCACGGCTGCACACGAGTTTCCGTCTGCCAATCGACACACCGCGGGCCATCGACATCTCATTGCCGCGGGCTCAACCCTCATGTGCGCCCCGCGCACGCTGTTAAGAACTGTGATCGCTAATCCGTGGTGGTGGGCCAGAAGTAGGGCAGCTCGCGATCGGCGTCGGGAAACAGCGGCTGGTAGTACTCCGGGTTCTTGCGCACCAACGCGGCCTGATGGCTGCGGTGGAGGCGCTGGTCGCCCAGCCAGCCCGGCAAGTTGCCCACGCGAGCTAGTTCGGCCTGGCCGCGTGGCGGGGGCAGGCCGGCCTCGGCGAGATCGGTCCGGATGGTCGCTGCGCAGGTGTCGGCCCACCCGCGGCGCACCCACTCGTCACACACCGCCAACCCGTATGCCGCGACGGCTTCGGGGTGGCCCATCCACATCCGCACCGCCGGATGGCGCTGCCAGCCATAAGTTGCGCGCGTCACAGCCCGCAAGATCTGGAGCGCTTCGACGCGCTGCTTGCCCAGCCGCCGATCGTCCAGCACCGCCGAGCTGGCGGCGAAATCCGGGTAGGGCAGAAAGGTCTGCATGACTGAAACCTTCCCCGGATCACGAGCGGCTACCTAGCGAGGCCGGGTGCCGTCGTGAACTCGACGGCACCGTCATTTCGAGGCAGCACGCAGGACGCTGGTGTCGAGTTCACGACGCTGGACCGGCAGGGTCCGGGTCTGCTGGGGGTGCGGGCGTGCACCTGGATAGGGGTCACCTTGCAATTCGGGCGGGAAGTCAAGACCGTGAAGGTCCCGTCGATCCCGGCGTGCACGCCGACCTCCAGCGGCAACACTTGAATGGTGACCGTGGGCAGGTCAAGGAGCTTGACCAGGTGCTCCAGCTGTTCCACGAGGGTATGCGGCTCCTCGGCGGGGTCGGAAAGCACGGACTCCACCAGTAGAGTGAGTTGGGGTGGACTTCGAGTCGGTGGCCGACGAGCTCTATGCACTGCCTCGCGACGAATTCACGGCCGCCCGCAATGCCGCCGCGAAACAGGCCCGCGACCAGGGTCACCGCGAGCTGGCCGAGCAGATCGGGGTGCTGCGCCGGCCGTCCACGGCGGCGTGGGTGGCCAACCTCCTGGCTCGTGAGCAGCCCGGCGAGATCCGCGCGCTGGTCGAGTTGGGCGACGGGCTGCGTGAGGCGCAGAACCGGTTACAGGGCGAGGAGCTGCGACGGCTGTCGTCGCAGCGGCACCAGCTGGTGCACGGTCTTGTGCAGCAGGCGCAGGCGCTGGCTCGCGCGGCTGGGCATCCGGCCAGCGAGGCGGTCAGCCGCGAATTGAGCGATATCTTCACGGCAGCGGTCAACAGCTCTGCGGCGGCACAGGCGCTGGCCGGGGGTCGTCTCACTTCGGCTCTGGACCCCGCCGACGCGGCGACCGAACTGTTCGCCACTGCCGGTACGGCCAAGACCAGCGAACGTGGACCAGATGGCGACGCTCAAGGGCATGAGCACCGCCTGCGCCAGGAGTTGGAACCCCTGCGCCGCGAGGCGGCTGAGGCCGATACTGCCCGCGACGCGGCGCAGCGCGCGCTGACCGATGCCGATCAGGCGGCGCGCGACGCGGCCACGGCGCTGCAGGAATTGCGCGCGCGCCTGGAGGCCGCCGAGCAGGCCGAGCAGGACATGCGCCGCCGGGCCCACGCGGCGCGGCAGGATTTCGAATCAGCTGACCGTGCAGCTCGCGAGGCGCGGCGCCGGGTGCACGATCTGCAACGCCGGCTCGGCCAGCACGGCAGCGGGTGAGAAACGGGCAGCAACGGGGTATTCAGAGTGCGGAGGTGAACCGCGATGGCACGGGCTATCTGGAGCGGATCGATCAATTTCGGGCTGGTGTCGATCCCGGTCGGGCTGTACAGCGCGACTGACGACCACACCATCAGCTTCCATCAGTTCCAGCGGGGCACCGCCGACCGCATCCGTTACCAGCGGATCAACGAGCGGACCGGCAAGGAAGTCGACTACTCCGACATCGTCAAGGGCGCCGATGTCGGCGGCGGTGACTACGTGATCGTCGAGCCGGACGAGCTGGACGCCATCGCCCCCGGTCGCTCGCGCAGCATCGATGTCACCAGCTTCGTCGACCTGGACGAGATCGATCCGGTCCACTTCCAGAAGACCTACTGGCTCGCTCCCGCCGGCGAGCAGTACACCCGGCCCTACGGTCTGCTCCTGGAGGCCATGGCGCGGACCAACCGCGCCGGTATCGCCACGTTCGTCATGCGTGGCAAGGAGTACCTCACCGCCATCCGCGCCGATGAGGGTGTGCTCGCGCTGCACACCCTGTTCTTCGCTGACGAGATCCGCAACCCGGCCGACGAGCTCGACAATCTCCCGGACCGCAAACCCGCGGGTGGTAAGGAACTCGACATGGCCAAGACGTTGATCGAGTCGATGAGTGGGTCATGGCACCCGCAGGACTACCACGACACCTACACCGAGCGGGTGGAGCAGCTCATCGACGACAAGCGCCGCGGTCGCGAGATCGTCACCGAAGCCGAACCACCCGAGCCCACCGAGATGTCGGATTTGCTCGAGGCATTGCAGCGCAGCATCTCCTCGGTGAAGCGCAAGGCCTCGTAATCGTCAGGACCGACGCAGCCCCCTGGCGGCGCGCGGACCGCCGCAGAGGGCCGCCGGTCAGCGGGTAATGTTGGCAGCGGCAGTGGACTGCGCAGTCGAGGCGCCCCGTGACCGGGGAGGTGGTGGGGTGGCTCCAGAGCTGCCGGGTGTGTTCGCGTGGCTGGTTCCGATTCTCGACTCGTACGGTTACGTGGCGGTATTCGGATTCCTGTTCATCGAAAGTTTCGGCGCGCCGGTTCCTGGCCAGACCATGCTGATGGCCGCTGGGGTGTTTGCCGGAGCCGGCAGGCTCAATGTCTTCGGAATCGCGGTACTGGGTTTCCTCGCCGCCGTCGCTGGTGACAACGTCGGTTACCTGATCGGGCACTTCGGTGGTCGACGGCTGGTGCTTCGCTTCGGCCGCTACATCTTCGTGACTGAAAAGCGCCTGGCCAAGGCGGAAGACTTCTTCGTACGCCACGGCGGGAAGGTCGTCGGCGTCGCCCGGTTCATCGACGGCCTGCGCCAGCTCAATGGAGTCGTGGCCGGTATCGCCGGGATGCCGTGGCAGCGGTTTCTGGCTTTCAACGCGTTGGGCGCAGCCGCCTGGGTCGCGGTATGGACCACTGTCGGTTATTTCGCCGGCGGTCACCTCGGCGAGATTTACCAGCAATTGTCCCGCTACCAACTCCTGCTGCTCGTGGTGATCGGCGCTGCCATCCTGGCCGTGGTAGCGCGGTGGTTGTGGCGACGACAGCGCCGGAGTACCGCCGCTACCCGGCCAGGGCAGTGAGGGCGTCTGCGAGGGTGGGGTAGGTGTCGAACCGCTCCAGCAATCCGGTCACCTCCAACGGGCGCGCAACCGCGCGGGTGGCCACACCGGCGATGTGTAGGTGCATTCCCGGGACCTGCCGGGCGAGTTCACGCGCTTCGAGCAGGCAATTCAATCCGCTGGACCCGAGAAAGCGCACCGCTTGCAGGTCCAGTATCAGATGCACCGGGTTAGCAGCGGATTGCTCGCGCAGGCAAGCCCCGAGCAGCGGGGCGGTGATCGCGTCCAACTCCCCGTCCACCGCGAGCACGTGTACCCCGTTGGCCCGCTGCTGCACAACCAATCCGAGCAAGTCGGTACCGACGCACACCGGCAGATCGTCATCTGAGCTGCCCGTACCAGGCGAGACAGCAAGGCCGGGCGGATCGGTTGGAGAATCAGCGGTGGATGGGCCTACCCGCTCATTCCGAGGGTCTCTCGCGGTCGCCACCGGTCCGCTCCTCCTCGTTCACCGAGCACACAGCCATCACATCGGGTTCAACCGAGCGCGGTCGCTGTTCGTGTGTTCGCGCGCAGGCCGATGGTCTGGTGACTACAGCGACCAAGCCTAGGCCAGCTGGCTGCGTTCGGTCCCACGGCGTCGGGTGAAGTTCGCCGTCAACAGCTCAGCCGGCGACTCGGAGGGCGCCGAAGAGGGCTTCCTTCTCCTCAGCCGGCCCCGCTGCGAAGTACAGCGTGTTCGCGTCCCCGAGGCTTTCTCCATTGCCGAAAAGGATGTTCCAGATACCGTCGATTTCGATCGGCGCACCGTCCTGGTCGCGCAGGTAGTCGACGAATTTGCCAGTGGAGTCGTCAAATGCGGCGATCCGTCCGGATCCGCCGAAGTTGCCCACCAGAAGCTTGCCACCCATGGGGCCGAAGCTCGCCGGAGCCAGCGCAACTCCCCACGGTGCGTTGAGCCTGCGGTCGTCGGCGAACACCCGGACCAAGGTGCCGGTGGAGGTGAATTCGGCCAGCTTGCCCTTGTCCGGGTGGCCTTCGGTGGTCTTCTCCTGCTCCTTGTTCAGCGAGTCCTCTTCACCGGCGTCGAACGCCGGGCCACCGGGCTCCGGCTTGTCGGGCGCTTTGGAGATCACATAGCTCACCAGCACGCGGTCACCGATAGTGGTGACATTCCACGCAACCGGATCACCTGCCTTGGGCTTCTTACCCTTGGCCGCGTCGGCCGGGTCGATGGGGTCACCGGTGGCGAACGGGTTGGCGAAACCCTGGGTAGGTACCAGCTTCCAGGTCTTGTCGAACTGGCGGATCTGCGGATCGTTACCGAAGTCGGCAGCCCAGAGCGTGTCGAAACTGCCCTGCTTGAGGGCCACCCCGAAGAACTTCATCCCTTCCGGATCCCCGTTGAACACTTCCTGGCTCGGGCCGTTCACCCGAACGACCTTGCCGTCGGGACCGCGCTCGCCCCAGGCGGCGATGCGTCCGGAATCGGTGGCGAAGATGAACCGCGCCGAACCGCCCACCATCACGGTGCGGCCGTCGACCTGCGCCGGCTGGTTGGTCACGACAAACTTGTCGGAGTTGATGTCGGCCCCGTTGAAGGCCACCCCGGTGGCCTTGCCGATGGACGACTCCTCGATGCTGGTGTCGGTGCCGGGGATGGTCACCACCTTGAGGGGATCCTGGTGCAGCTCGCGCATCGCCTGATTGTTCGACGCGGTGACGTCGCCGACGAACTCATAGGATGCGTTGCCGGCAGCGACCCAGAAGTGTCCACCCGCGCCCTTCGGGCGGATCGCAACACCCCACGCATTGACCATGTCGGGAATGGTGAAGCGTGCCCGGTATGCCTCGGAATTGGCCGCCAGATTGACTTGGCGGTAGTGGTTGTCCGGCGACGGTGCGGGGGCGGAGCTGGTAGCTGCGCTGCTGCACGCAGCCAGCGTGAGGCAGGCGGCAAGGCCCGCTACGCCTCGATGGACTGACCCGACACGTCCGCGCAGCTGCATAAGGGCTCCAAAACAGACCAGGTCTAAAGTGGGGTAAGGGTAGGCTTGGTTACCCAAGCGAATCAAGATGAGAAAAAGTAATCAACCGAGCACGGCCCGCGGTAACCAGTGGTGAGAGCGGGAACAGGCTGGTGAGTACCCATGAGCACCGGTGTGGTGCGCCGACCCTGCTGCGCCGGTGGAGTGAAGGGTCTGGGCTTACGACTTGAAACCTGTATTCTTCCCCAGTTCCACTACCCTGAGGAGGCTCCTGGTGACGCACAATGACGGCGCGGCGTCGTAGGAAGTCGGGCTCGGGGCCCTCTGCCACTGCGCTGATCGCGTGGGTCGGGGGCGCCCGATCGGCCCTGACCGACCCCGCCGAAACGCCAGTCTCCGTCATCGGCAGCGCAGCCGGAGATCGGATCGTCGGCGGCCGAGCGATTCTGTTCGGCCGCGCCTGCGGTCTGGCCGCGGGGACGTTACTGGCCTGTGGCTCGGTTTTGGTCGGCGCGACGCACGTCGGCGATGGTTCGCTCGCTGCCGACAGTGCCTCGCTGCTCAACCCCACACCGATCACGCCGGGGACCACCGCGGGTGATCCGGCGGAATTGGGTGCAGACGCACCGGTCGAGCCGGCGCCCGCAGCGCCGGACCCGGTTCGTGCACAGGCGGTCGCGGATCCAAGCCCGGTAGTTGCACCCCGGCTCGGGCATGTTCGCCGGAACACCCCTGTGGCTGTGGACATGCCCGTCGATGCGGCGGCCCGGCACCCGGTCACCTCACCGCGACCGTCGAATGCATCGCCGTCAGCTCGTGATCGCGACCCGGCAGCCCCGATCGCACCGATCAGTCCGGTGCTGGATCCCGCCACCAGGGATGTAGGCCGCGTCGCGCCCGTAGGCGGCATATTGGCTCCGGCAAATCCCAGTGTGGAGAGCGCGGACACCCAGACTTCCACGCCACTTGATGAGCAGGCTTCCCCTCGACGCGATGAGGGTACTGCACTCGGTGCTGTTGAGACCGTCAATAGTGTTGTCGCACCACTCGACAACGCTATTCAACCGGTCACCAAGCAACCGCTCATTCAGCCGGCTACCCAACCGGCAATGGCAATGCTGAACTCATTGCTGCCGATCGGCTGACGGCTGGACCGCTAGCGGTTGTTCGATCAGTCCCAGCGGCGGGCCAACATGAGCACCGCCTGGTCGTAGATTCCCTGCGCCTCAGCGGGAAGTTCATCGCGTACGACCAGCGTTTCCAGTACCGCGAACAGATCAGCGATGACATCACGCTCGCTGGTGTTGAGCTGATCAGAACGGATCTTCGCCTGCGCTAGTCTCGGCGCAGCGGACTTTGCCGAGGTAGCCACTTGGCGGTTGGCGCCTTGTACGAGCAGCATATCCTCCGCCTTTCGAACTCTCGCGCTCAAGCATCGCGCTAGCAGCGCGTAGACGGTGTCCATCACCGCTCTGTGCGGGGGATATACCCAGTTGTACGTGGCCGCCAAACCCCCTTCAAACCGTCTCTAATCCGTCAGCTAAATCATGCGGTCGACTTCGTCTGGCGCGGCTCGCAGTGGGGGTAATCACCTGGCGGGTCTGCCGCCCGGATAGCATCGACAGCATCGACAACATCAATCGTCATCGCTGTATCATCGAGGAGCTCTCGTGGTCGCGCCGTTCTCACCCGTCCAGCCCGCCGTGCGCGTGACGGTGCCGGCTGGGACGACTGCCGGAGCGGCGCTACGCGACGGGGGAGCACCCACCAGCGGACCTGACGCCACCGTGGTCGCGCGGGACGCTCAGGGCGTGCTGCGTGACCTCGCCTGGATCCCGGACATCGATACCGAGGTCGAAGCCGTCGCAGCCAGCAGCCCCGACGGGCGCAGCGTCATCCGGCACTCGTGTGCGCACGTGCTCGCCCAGGCCGTTCAACAGCACTATCCCGGTGCCAAGCTCGGCATCGGGCCGCCCATCACCGACGGTTTCTACTACGACTTCGCCGTAGAACGGCCATTCACCCCAGAGGACCTGGCGGACCTCGAGAAGAGCATGCGCAAGATCATCAAATCCGGTCAGCGATTCTCGCGGCGGGTGTTCGGATCGATGAGCGAGGCCAAACACGAACTGGCGGATGAACCGTACAAGCTGGAACTGATCGATCTCAAAGGTGCCGGTTCGAACGCCGGCCTCGACTCCGATGAGGTCATGGAGGTCGGTACCGGGGATCTGACGATTTACGACAACGTGCATCCGCACACCGGTGACGTCGTCTGGAGCGACTTGTGCCGGGGTCCGCACGTGCCGACCACCCGGCACATCCCGGCGTTCCGGCTCATGCGGACCGCGGCCGCGTACTGGCGGGGTAGTGAACGAAACCCGCAGCTGCAGCGAATCTACGGGACGGCGTGGGAATCAACCGAGGCGCTGGAGCGGCATCTGGAGCTACTCGCCGAGGCGCAGCGCCGGGACCACCGCAGGCTCGGCGTCGAGTTGGACTTATTCAGCTTTCCCGACGAGATCGGCTCGGGACTGCCGGTGTTCCACCCGCGCGGTGGCACCGTGCGCCGGGTCATGGAGGACTACTCCCGGCGCCGGCACGAGGAGGCCGGCTACGAGTTCGTCAACTCGCCCCATATCACCAAGGGGGAGCTTTTCGAGACATCCGGGCATCTGGACTGGTACGCCGATGGCATGTTTCCCCCGATGCATCTCGATGCGGAACTGGCGGCCGACGGCACGGTCCGCAAGCCCGGGCAGGACTACTACCTCAAGCCGATGAACTGCCCGTTCCACAACCTGATTTACCGCTCTCGGGGACGGTCCTATCGAGAACTGCCCCTGCGGCTGTTTGAATTCGGGTCGGTATATCGGTACGAGAAGTCTGGCGTGGTCCACGGCCTGACCCGTGTGCGCGGGATGACTCAAGACGATGCGCACATTTATTGCGCTCCCGGGCAGCTGCAGGGAGAGATCCGCTCGCTGCTGACTTTCGTGCTCGACCTACTGCGTGACTTCGGACTGGACGACTTCTACCTGGAGCTGTCCACCCGTGACGACGAAAAGTACGTCGGCAGCGACGAGCAGTGGCAGGAGGCGACCGACGCGCTGCGCCAGGCGGCCGAGGCGAGCGGGCTGGCACTGGTGCTCGACCCCGGTGGCGCGGCCTTTTATGCGCCCAAGATTTCCGTGCAGGCCAAGGATGCGCTGGGACGCACCTGGCAGCTGTCCACGATCCAGGTCGACCTCCAGGAGCCGGAGCTCTTCGAGCTGGAATACACCGCGCCCGACGGTACCCGGCAGCGTCCCTACATGATCCACCGGGCGCTGTTCGGATCGATCGAACGATTTTTCGGCATCCTCACTGAGCACTACGCGGGCGCGTTCCCGGCCTGGCTGGCACCGGTGCAAGTGGTCGGGATCCCGATCGCAGACGAGCACGTCGAGCACCTGCAGCAGGTCGCCAAGGCGCTACGGGCGCGCGGAATCCGCGTTGAGGTAGATGCCTCGGACGAGCGGATGCAAAAGAAGATCCGGACCCATACCACGCAGAAGGTGCCTTTCCTGCTACTCGCCGGGGGCAAGGACGTCGAGGCCGGCGCGGTGTCCTTCCGGTTCCGCGACGGCAGCCAGATCAACGGCGTAGCAATCGAGGATGCGGTCAGCGCCATTACCGGCTGGGTGGCCCGGCGGGAGAACCGCTCGCCCAGTGCTGCGGAGCTGCCGACAGGGCAGTCGTGACCCAGGACGGGGTCGGGGCGCCGGATGCCTGGCAGCGACTGTGGACGCCGCACCGGATGGCGTATATCAAACAGGAGGCGACCAAGCAGGAGGGCAAGGCTGGACCGCAGGCCGGTGCTGGACCGTGCCCGTTTTGCCGGATCATCACCATGGACGACGCCGAGGCGCTGGTGATCGCCCGTGGCGCCACCGTCTATGCGGTGCTCAATCTTTATCCCTACAATCCCGGCCACCTGATGGTGGTGCCCTACCGGCATGTTGCCGACTACCCGGACCTCTCTATCCAGGAGACCACTGAACTGGCCACCTTCACCCAGCAGGCGATGCTCGCTGCCCGTCGCGCGGCCGCCCCGCATGGCTTCAACATCGGGATCAATCAGGGTTCTATCGCCGGGGCCGGTATCGCCGCACATCTGCACCAGCACGTGGTTCCCCGGTGGGGTGGGGACGCGAACTTCATGCCGGTCGTGGGCGGCACCAAGGTGCTACCCCAGCTGCTGGCCGATACCCATACGCTTCTGGTGGAGGCATGGAAACAACTGTCCTGAACTCGTCGCGGCCGGTGCGCTGGTGGTGACGCCGGCCTGGCTCAGGGCGCGAGAGGTGGTGCTGCTGACGGTGTTCGATCCGGTGCTCGCCGGCAGTGGGCCGCCTGCCGCCCGGCGGTGGTAGTCGCGCGATGCTCAATATCTTCGCCCGTGCGTCGGTCTCCCGGTTCATCGAGCCGGTGGGTGCCCGCCTGGTCCAGGCCGGTATCGGACCTGACACCATTACGATCATCGGCACAGTCGGGACGGTGGCCGCGGCGCTGTGGCTGTTCCCCCTCGGCTACCTGCTCGCGGGCACCATCGTCATCACCGTGTTCGTCCTTCTGGACGTGCTTGACGGGGCGGTCGCCAGGGCGCGCGGATCCGGCACCCCGTGGGGAAGCGTGCTGGATGCCACCTGCGATCGCATCGCCGACGGTGCCTTGTTCGCCGGCCTCACCTGGTGGTGCTTTGTGGTCGCCAACGATCGGCTGCTGGCCGTGGCGGCGTTGCTGTGCCTGGTGAGTGCCCAGGTCATCTCCTACATCAAGGCCCGTGCCGAAGCCAGCGGCCTGCGCGCGGACGGCGGGATGGTCGAGCGCGCGGAGCGTTACATCATCACTTTGCTGGGCGCCGGTCTGACCGGCCTCGGTGTCCCTTTTGCGCTTGATGCCGCGTTGTGGCTGGTTGCCGGCTTGCAACTGGTGACCGTGATCCAGCGAATGGCGGCCGTGCGGCGCAGCGCATGGGATCGCGAGGCCAGGTGAGATCACGTGAGCAGGCTCGCTGACCTCATCCATGCTCGGACCCGGCAAGCGGTCCTCGGTATCCATGCTCGGACCCGGCAAGCGGTCCTCGGTATCCATGCTCGGACCCGGCAAACGGTCCTTGGTGGGTACGCGGCCGGATGGCAGTTGCTCCGCTTTGCTCCGCCTGGCCTGGCCACCCGAGCGTTTCGCGCCGGCGCGAACCTGGCTGCGCATCGGGACGGCCCCGGCGCCCGCCAGCTACGCCGAAACCTGACCCGGGTGGTTCCGCACGCCTGTCCGGCTGAACTCGACGCGCTGGTTCGCGGTGGCCTGCGCTCCTACGCGCGGTACTGGCAAGAGGTTTTCCTGCTGCCGTGGGCCGACCATGCCGCGCTGGTGGGTCGGCTGGATGGCGCGATCGACGGAGTCGAGCATCTGGACAAGGCACTGAGCGCCGGCCGTGGAGTGGTGGTGGTGCTGCCGCACACCGGCAACTGGGATATGGCCGGATTGTGGCTGGTCCACCAGCATGGAACGTTCAGCACGGTGGTGGAGCGCCTGGCGCCCGAAGAGCTCTACCAGCGCTTTGTCGATTACCGCACCGCGCTGGGCTTCGACATCATCCCGCTGACCGGCGCGGGCAATCCCATCCCACGGCTGCTGCGCCGGCTTCGTGCGGGTGGGGTGGTATGCCTGCTCGGCGATCGGGACCTCACCGGTGCCGGGACGAACGTGGAATTCTTCGGCGCCGCCGCCAGGATGCCCCTGGGACCGGCCCGGCTGGCCGTCGCTACCGGAGCCACGCTGCTCGTGATCGGCTCCTGGTTCACCTCAGATGGCTGGGGTTTCCGCATTCACCCGCCGGTACCCGTGCCGGACCGGACAGCGGTGCATCGCGCCACCCAAACGGTGGCGGACTGCTTCGCCCTGGATATTGCGGCGCATCCGGAGGACTGGCACATGCTGCAACCGTTGTGGATCGACGATCTGCCCGCCGCCCTCCTTCGTGACGCGGGATAGCAGGGATCTTGTTAAGGATCGGGATGGTCTGCCCGTACTCCCTGTCCGCGCCGGGCGGGGTGCAGGCGCACGTGCTGGGCCTGGCCAGAGGATTGCGCGGCCACGGCCACCAGGTGGAGGTTCTCGCCCCAGTGGGGGGCAATAACAGCACGAACCCCATGGAATCGGTGCCGGAGTTCGTCACTCCCGCGGGGCGGGGTATCCGGGTGCCTTACAACGGATCGGTCGTTCCCCTGGTGTTCGGCCCGGTCGCCGCCAACCGGGCCCGGCGCTGGATGCATGACCACGACTTCGACGTGTTGCACGTGCACGAGCCGGCCGCCCCGAGCCTGTCGCTGATCGCCTTGGCGCTCGCCGAGGTGCCCGTCGTCGCGACCTTCCACTTCGCGACGACCCGCTCGCGGGCGCTGGCAGCAGCACAGGGCCTGCTCCAGCCCACCATGGAGAAGATCACCGCGCGGATCGCAGTGTCGCCGCTGGCTCGAAGGGTGCACGTCGAATACCTCGGCGGGGACGCGGTGGAAATCCCCAATGGGGTCGACGTGTCGCAGTTCTCCGCGGCTCGACCACTGCCCGGATATCCGAGGAGCGGGGGCACGGTCGGATTCGTGGGCCGCTTCGGTGAGCCGCGCAAGGGCATGCCGGTGTTGCTGGCGGCGCTGCGAACGCTGATCCAGACGCGACCCGAGCTGCGCCTGCTGGTAGTTGGCCACGGAGACGCCGAAGCGCTGCTCAGCGCTGCCGGTCCGGCAGTGGCACGCCGGATCGAGGTCTTGGGTCCGGTGGCCGATGAGGGCAAGGCCGCGGCGCTGGCCAGCGTCGACGTGCTGTGCGTGCCGGCTCTCGGCGGGGAGAGTTTCGGCATCGTGCTCAGCGAGGCGATGGCCGCCGGAACACCGGTGGTGGCCAGCGACCTGGATGCGTTCCGTCGTGTGCTCAATGACGGCAAGGCCGGCGTACTGGTCACGGCTGGATCACCGGACGAGCTGTCCGCGGCGCTCGACGACCTGCTCGATAATCCGGCCAGGCGCGCTGCACTGGCTGCCGCCGGCCGTCGGCGGGCAGCGATGTGGGATTGGCCGGTGGTCGCCCGACGGGTGCTACAGGTCTACCACAGCGCGGTGGCCGCCGACCCTCGCCGGTTGAAGTCCGGACCCGGCGCTGTAGGCAGCCGCTAGCGGCCTGGCTAGGGTCACCCGGTGCGAGTTGCCTGGGTTGCGGTGACCGCCGGGCTACTGGGTGCCGCGGCGGGTGCGGTGCGAGCTGCGACGCGCTTGGACCGGTTGCATGTGCGGACCGACGCCGCGTGGGCTGCGCTCGACGCCGCCTTGTACCGTCGCGCGGTCGCAGCCAGCGCGCTGCACGGATACCCAGTGCTGCGCCGGGCCGCCCACGCAGCGCTGCGCGCTGGGCCCTCGGCTCGGGAGGAACTCGAAAACGAACTCGGCTGCTCGCTTTCGGCGCTGAACCGGTGCGGGCTCGACCCGACCTGTGCCGGCTGGTTGGCTGACGCGGAGCAGGCCGTGGTGATCGCTCGGCGGGTCTACAACGACGCGGTGCGAGACACCCTCGCGTTGCGCTCCCGCCGGATGGTGCGCTGGCTGCGGCTGGCCGGCACCGCGCCGCTGCCACGTTATTTCGAGATCGTCGAACCCGCGCTGCCGGTCTACGGGCTCGAATTGGATGGTGCGGGGGCGTAGCGGGAGAAACGCCGGGTGAACAGGGCGGTGCCTGACGTGAGCCCGCGCAGGTCGACGGCGTAGCGGAGCAGCTCGGCTGCGGGCACCTCGGCACGGACCAACATCCGGCCGGCCTGGTCGGGCTCGGTACCCAGCACCCGGCCTCGCCGGCTGGACAGGTCTCCCAGCACGGTGCCCAGATGGTCCTCGGGCATCCGCACCTCCACGTCGTCGATCGGTTCGAGCGTCACCACGCTGCCCTTGTCCGCCGCATCTTTGAGCGCCAATGATCCCGCCATCTGGAAGGCTGCGTCGGAGGAGTCCACGCTGTGCGCTTTGCCGTCGACGAGCGTGACCCGCAGGTCCACCAGCGGAAAGCCGCTGTTGGACAGGCCACGCTCCATCTGGGTCCGGACACCCTTCTCCACGCTCGGGATGAACTGGTGCGGGACTGCCCCGCCGACCACCTTGTCCACGAACTCGAACCCGGATCCACGGGGCAGTGGCTCCACCTCGATATCGCACACCGCGTACTGACCGTGCCCGCCGGACTGCTTGACATGGCGACCGTGCCCCTTGGACGGGCCGGCGAATGTTTCCCGCAACGGCACCACCACTGGCTCGGTGTCCACATCGGCACCCACGGCGCGCAGCCGGGACAGCACCACGTCGGCATGCGCCTCACCCATGCACCACAGCACCATCTGATGGGTCTCGGCGTTACGTTCCAGCCGAAGCGTCGGGTCAGCGGCCACCAACCGGCCCAGCCCGCGGGCCAGTGCATCCTCATCGCTGCGGCTGCGGCCCACCACCGCCACCGGCAGCAGCGGCTCGGGCATTGTCCACGGCGCCACCAGCAGGGGGTCGTTAGGCGCAGACAGGGTGTCCCCGGTTTCTGCGGAGACCACCTTGGTCACCGCGCAGAGGTCCCCCGCCACGCAATGCGGGACTTCGTTCAGCGTGCCGCCCAGCGGGCTGTAGATATGAGACACCCGCTCATCAACGTCATGATCGGCATGCCCACGCTCAGCCAACCCGTGCCCCGAGACATGCACCGGACGATCCGGGTGCAACGTCCCGGAGAACACCCGCACTAGCGAGACCCGGCCCTGATAGGGATCCACAGTCGTGCGGACCACCTCAGCTACCAGCGGCGCGGCAGGATCCACCGCCACCGCGGGCTGCGGTGCGCCGTCCGGACGGGTCACTGCGGGTGCGGTGCGCTGTACCGGGGCGGGAAAAGCGCTGGTGAGCACTTCGAGGATTTCGGCGAGCCCCACCCCGGTGTGCGCGCACGCCGGGATGACAGGGTGGAAAGTGCCGCGGGTGACAGCAGTCTCCAGATCGTCGATCAGGACGTCCACCTCGAGGTCCTCGCCCTCGAGGTAGCGCTCCATCAAGGACTCGTCCTCGCTCTCGGCGATGATGCCCTCGATGAGCTCGTTGCGGGCCACCGCGAACTCGTCTCCGTCTACGGCGCTGCCTATCTCGCTATCCAACCCGGCTTCGGCCGGCGGGTACCCGTTGCGGTAGTCGAACAGCCGTTGGGACAGCAGCCCCGCCAGACCGGTCACCGTGCCGGACTTGTCGCGCACCGGCAGGTACAGCGGCAGCACCCCGTCGCCGAAGGCCGCCCGGGAGGCGGCGATGACACCATCCAGATCGGCCCGTGGATTGTCCAGCCGGCTCACCACGACTGCGCGAGGCACCCCGGCCGCGGCGCACTCCTGCCACAGTGCGACGGTGGAAGGGTCGACGTCCTCCCCGGCGGAGATCACGAACAGCGCCGAGTCAGCTGCTCGCAGCCCGGCGCGCAGCTCGCCCAGAAAATCGGCGTAACCGGGGGTGTCCACCAAATTGATCTTGATGCCGGCGTGCTGCAGCGGCGCGATGGCCAGCGTCACCGACCGTTGCTGGCGTACGGCGGCCGGATCGTGGTCGCATACGGTGGTGCCGTCCGCGACTGCCCCCGCGCGGCTGATGACGCCATTGGCTGCGAGCAACGCCTCCACCAACGTCGTCTTCCCCGCGCCGGAGGGCCCTACCAGGGCCACATTGCGGATCACCGACGGGTCCTGTGCCGCCAAGGCCGAATCGGCGCGATCGCCGCTGCCTTTGATGCCCATGAACTCCCACCCTCAGCTGTCCGGATCGTGTGGTCGATCTCACACTGGTGCGCCGGTCGAGGCAACCCCCGCCCGGCATTCATCCGCGACGCTGGCACCAGCCCCGACGTACGATCGGAGCGAGGCAACCCGTGGCTGTCTCGTGCCACTGCCGTGAGGAGCGAATTTACCGTGCCCGACGACAACAGAACCGTTGAGCGCCGGATTGGCACCGCACGGGTGAAGCGCGGGATGGCCGAGATGCTCAAGGGCGGCGTGATCATGGATGTGGTCACGCCGGAACAGGCCCGGATCGCCGAGGACGCGGGGGCGGTCGCCGTGATGGCGCTGGAGCGGGTTCCCGCCGATATCCGCGCCCAAGGTGGCGTGGCCCGGATGAGCGATCCGGACATCATCGCGTCGATCATGGATGCGGTCTCCATCCCGGTGATGGCCAAGGCTCGCATCGGCCACTTCGTCGAGGCGCAGGTGTTACAGGCGATCGGCGTCGACTACATCGACGAGTCCGAGGTGTTGACCCCGGCCGATGAGGCTCATCACATCGACAAGTTCGCCTTCACGGTGCCGTTCGTGTGCGGTGCCACCAACCTCGGCGAAGCCCTGCGGCGGATCTCCGAAGGGGCTGCCATGATCCGGTCCAAAGGCGAGGCCGGGACCGGCAACGTCGTCGAGGCCACCCGGCACATGCGCGCGATCCGCACCGCGATCCGCGCGCTGACCACCATGGCCCCCGAGGAGCTGCCGGCGGCCGCCAAAGAGCTGGGCGCTCCGCTGGAGCTGGTCGGAGAGGTCGCCGCGGCCGGCGCGTTGCCGGTAGTGCTGTTCACCGCGGGCGGAATCGCCACCCCTGCCGATGCGGCGATGATGATGCAGCTCGGAGCCCAGGGGGTCTTCGTCGGTTCGGGCATCTTCAAATCGGGTGATCCCGCCAAGCGGGCGGAGGCGATCGTCAAGGCGACCACGTTCCACGACGACCCGGAGATGGTCGCGAAGGTGTCCCGAGGGTTGGGCGAACCAATGGTCGGAATCAACCTCGGCGACCTGCCCGACGGGCAGCGGCTGGCCCAGCGCGGCTGGTGATCCCCGGGCAGGATGCTGCTGACGCTGAGGCGCTGCTGCTCTCAGCGGCCCCGACAATGGACCCGGCTGCGCGATTACGTACCCCGGGACCTGAAGGCGGGGCCGCCCGGCAGTCCCGGATCAGCCGCGGCACCGTGTTGCTGCACGCCGACTTGCACAACCACACGCTGCTCTCCGACGGTGCGGGTGATCCGGAGGCGGCTTTCCCCTCCATGCGCGACGCCGGCCTGGACATTGCGGCGCTCACCGATCACGCGATCCGCGGCGCCACTGTCGAGGGGACCGGCAGAGGTGGCACGCCGTGGATCGGACTAGACCGCGCCGGTTGGCGGCGCACGGGGGAACTCGCCGACACGTATGACCGGCCCGGCGAGTTCACCGCGATCCGCGGCTTCGAGTGGTCGCACCCGCAGCTGGGTCACGTCAACGCCTGGTTCACCGACGACTTCACCGATGTCGCGACGCATGGGGCGATGGACGGGCTGTATGCCTGGTTGACAGGCGTGGGCCGGCGCAACGGCGTTCGTGCCACCGCCGGATTGGCCGGTTTCAACCACCCCGGCCGGGAGGACGGCCGGTTCGCCGCTTTCCATTACGCACCCGCGGTCGCCGAGCAGATAGTCAGCCTGGAGATGTTCAACCGTACCGACGACTACCTTTTCGAGGGTGTTGCGGCGGGCCGTATCTCTCCACTGGTCGCCTGTTTGAACGCGGGCTGGCGGACCGGGCTGCTCGGAGTCAGCGACGAGCATGGTCCGAACTGGGGATTCTCAGGGCCTACCGGCCGGAGCGGGCTGTGGGTGACCGAGCACAGCCGTGTGGGAGTCGCCGAGGCGTTGCGGGCTCGGCGGTTCTTCGCCACCCGGGTCGCCGGGCTGCGGGTCGACGCCACCGCCGGTGGGCTGCGGATGGGCTCGGTGCTGCGGCACACCGATGGACCGGTTGATTTCGTGCTCGATGTCGAGGGCGGGCCCGGATGGATCGGCCGTAGGTTGCAGGCTCAAGTGTTGCGTCCCGATCTGCCGGTGCCGGCCGTGGTCGATGTGGTCGAGGTGTGCTGCGGTGACGTCACCCGCTTCACCGTGCCGATGAGCATTGATGAGGGCCACTGGACAGTGCTGCGGATAGCCGACCCGGAAGCCCTCAACAGCACTCCAGGTCCGGCCAACCATCCCGCAAACAATAACGCGATCGCTTACACCAGCCCCTGGTTCTTGGAAGCCTGACGCATACACCTCGGTGCGCCAATCCGGTTCGGATCATGCTCATCGTGGCTGTGGCAACAGGTTGGACACCGCGCCAACTCTGGCGCCAACCCCTGCAGCCGCACCCGCCCGGCCTACCCTGGATACCGTGCCTGAGGACGGTCCAGTGGTGGGCGTGCTGGCGTTGCAGGGTGATGTACGAGAGCACCAGCGAGCGATCGCCGAGTGCGGTCTGCGCAGCACGCTGGTGCGTCGATCGGCAGAGCTCGCCGCGGCGGATGCACTCATCGTGCCCGGCGGCGAATCCACCACCATGAGCCGGCTACTGGTGGCCTTCGACCTGATGGAACCGCTGCGAGCCCGGCTGGCTGAAGGCATGCCTGCGTATGGCGCCTGCGCGGGAATGATCCTGCTGAGCCGGGAGATCCTCGATGGCAGCGCTGATCAGCGGCAACTCGCCGCGCTGGACGTGGTGGTGCGCCGCAACGCATTCGGTCGGCAGGTCGACTCCTTCGAAGCCGATCTACCCTTCGTCGGGATCCCCGGGGGGCCCGTCCGAGCGGTGTTCATCCGGGCGCCCTGGGTGGAGCAGGCGAGCGCCGGCGTCGAGGTGCTGGCCAGGGTGCCCGACGTGCCGGCTGCCGGCAGTGCGGCCGGTAGGATCGTGGCGATTCGGCAGGGGAGTGTGCTGGCCACCGCGTTTCACCCGGAGCTGACCGGTGACAGGCGGGTCCACCAGCTCTTTTGCCAGATGGTCCGGCAGTCCCGGGTGGGGGTATACAGGTGAGGCCGGCAAGTGATCAAGAGGAGCATGAGCAGCTATGAGCGGCCATTCGAAATGGGCGACCACCAAACACAAGAAGGCTGTGGTCGACGCCAAGCGCGGCAAGCTCTTCGCAAAATTGATCAAGAATATCGAGGTGGCGGCGCGCACCGGTGGCGGTGACCCGGACGGCAATCCGACGCTGTACGACGCGATCCAGAAGGCCCGCAAGACATCGGTGCCCACGGACAACATCGAGCGGGCCGTCAAGCGCGGTTCCGGTGCCGATGCCGGGGGTGCCGACTACCAGACGATCATGTACGAGGGGTACGGACCCGGTGGGGTGGCCCTGCTCATCGAGTGCCTCACCGACAACCGTAACCGGGCGGCCTCTGAGGTTCGCACCGCAATGACCCGCAACGGCGGCACGATGGCCGATCCGGGCTCGGTGTCGTTCCTGTTCAGCCGCAAGGGCGTGGTCATCGTGCCCCAGGAGCAGGGCGTCTCCGAGGACGACGTACTGGCCGCGGTGCTCGACGCCGGCGCCGAAGAGGTCAACAACCTGGGCGAATCCTTCGAGGTCGTCTCCGAGGCAACCGACCTGATCGCCGTGCGCACCGCCCTGCGCCAAGCCGGTATCGACTACGACTCCGCCGACGCGAGCTTCCTGCCCTCGGCGAGCACCCCGCTGGATGCCGACACCGCCCGCAAGGTCTTCAAACTCATCGACGCCCTCGAGGATTGCGACGACGTCCAGAACGTCTACGCCAACTTCGAGGTCCCCGACGAGGTGCTCACCGAAGTAGGTTGATCGTCAATGCGCCGGCGCGCCCCGGTAGGGGTGTAGGGTTCGAACGTCTGTTTGGGTTAGGGGGTTTTGTGCGGGTGTTGGGGGTGGATCCGGGGCTCACCCGCTGCGGGCTGGGGGTAGTGGATGGAGGGCCTGGGCGGGCGGTCGCATGTGTGGCGGTCGATGTCGTGCGGACCCCACCTGATGTCGATCTGGGCGCGCGATTGATCGCGGTCGCCGACGTGGTGGAACGCTGGATCGCCGAACACCGTCCCGACGTGGTCGCGGTGGAGCGAGTCTTCAGCCAACACAACGTCCGCACCGCGATGGGCACCGCGCAGGTGGGTGGAGTGGTGGCGCTGATCGCAGCGAGACGGGAGCTGGCGGTCGTTTTTCACACCCCCAGCGAAGTCAAGGCCGCCGTCACCGGCTCTGGCCGGGCCGGCAAGGAACAGGTCACCACCATGATCACGCGATTGCTCGCGCTGCCCGCCAAGCCGCGGCCGGCCGACGCCGCCGATGCGCTGGCGCTGGCAATCTGTCACTTGTGGCGGGCTCCGATGACGCAACGGCTCGCGGTAGCCCAGGCCCGCTCAGCACAGTTGGCTCGCATTCACCGGACGCGGCTGGCCGTGGCGGCGCGGCAGGCGAAAGGAGCCCGATGATCGCCTCAGTGCGGGGACAGGTGATCTCCGTGGAGCTGGATCACGCCGTGGTGGAAGTGGGCGGTGTCGGGCTGGCGGTGCACGCGGTGCCGGCCACCCTGGCCACCTTGCGGCGTGGCGAGCAGGCCCAACTGGCCACGTCGCTGGTGGTGCGCGAGGACTCGCTGACGTTGTACGGCTTTGCCGACGCCGCGGCCCGGGAATTGTTCGTACTGCTGCAGACCGTCTCCGGGGTGGGACCCCGGCTCGCGCTGGCGATGCTGGCCGTGCTCGATCCGGAGACCTTGCGCACCGCACTGGCCGGCGGCGACCTGGCGGTGCTCACCCGGGTACCCGGTATCGGGCGTAAGGGCGCCGAACGGCTGATCCTGGAGCTGCGGGACAAGGTCGGCGTGCTCGCAGCCGGTACGGAGTCGGCGACCGGTGGCGGGGGCGCGATCCGGACCCAGGTGACCGATGCGCTGGTCGGACTCGGCTTCGCGGCCCGGCAGGCCGAGCAGGCCGTGGACGCCGTCCTGGCCGAGGCCGAGTCGCCACCTGCCCATACCTCCGACGTGCTCCGTAGCGCACTGACCCAGCTGGGACGAAAGCGGTGACTGACCAGCGACCGGTGTCGGCGGTGGTAGACCCGGCGGACGCGGAGCTGGAGACCACGTTGCGGCCCCGCCGGCTGCCTGAGTTCATCGGTCAGGCCCGCGTCCGCGAACAGCTGGAACTGGTCCTGGAGGGCGCGAGGCGGCGCGGCGCTGCGCCGGACCACGTGCTGCTGTCCGGGCCGCCCGGGTTGGGCAAGACAAGCCTCGCGATGATCATTGCAGCCGAACTGGGCAGCGCGATCCGGGTGACCTCGGGACCGGCGCTGGAGCGCGCCGGTGATCTCGCGGCGATGCTGTCCAACCTCGTCAAGGGTGACGTGCTGTTCATCGACGAGATCCACCGGGTGGCTCGGCCCGCCGAGGAGATGCTCTACCTGGCGATGGAGGACTTCCGGGTGGATGTTGTGGTCGGCAAGGGCCCGGGAGCTACCTCCATCCCACTGGAGATCGCCCCGTTCACCCTGGTCGGTGCCACCACCAGGTCCGGTGCCCTGACCAGCCCGCTACGGGACCGGTTCGGGTTCACCGCGCACATGGAGTTTTATGAACCGGCGGAGCTCGAACTGGTGCTGCACCGCTCGGCCGGCATCCTCGGGGTGGATTTGCGAGCCGATGGTGCTACCGAGATCGCTGCTCGGTCCCGCGGCACACCGCGGATCGCCAACCGGCTGCTTCGCCGGGTTAGGGATTATGCCGAGGTCCGCGCTGACGGCGCGATCACTCTTGAGGTGGCGCGCGCCGGGCTCGCGGTCTACGACGTCGACCAGCTCGGGTTGGACCGGCTGGATCGGGCTGTCCTCACGGCGCTGGTGCGTACCTTCGGCGGGGGGCCGGTCGGGGTGTCCACCATCGCTGTCGCGGTGGGGGAGGAGCCGGCCACGGTCGAGGAGGTGTGCGAACCCTTCCTGGTCCGAGCCGGCATGCTCGCCCGCACGCCGCGCGGGCGGGTGGCCACCGCCGCGGCGTGGCGGCACCTGCGGCTTGAGCCGCCCGCTGACGCGGCGGCTTTGGACCCCGGGCCGACGCTGTTCGATCCGTAGTCACGATGCCGTGGGTGCGCGGCGCGGCTATAAGCCGCCCAACCACAGGCCCACCCCGACGATGAGAATGCCGCCGAACACCACCTGGATGAGCGAGCTGCGTAGCGAAACGTCCAGGTACCGCTTCCGGATCGCGGCGATCATCCCGAGCTCCACAGCGACCACGATGGCTGCGAACACCAGCGCGATCGTGCGGTCGGGAATCAAGAAGGGCAAGGCGTGGAAAACACCACCGACGGTGGTCATCACCCCGGTGATCGATCCCCGGGTAATGGCCGAGCCTCGACCAGTCTGCCCGCCGTCGTCAGACAGCGCCTCGGACAGGCCCATGCTGATTCCGGCTCCTAGCGCGGTGGCCAGCCCTACCAGCAGCGCAGCATGTGAAGTGGACAGCAGCGCGACGGCGAAAATCGGTGCGAGCGTCGACAGCGTTCCGTCGATCAGCCCGACCAGGCCCGGCTGGACGTAACGAAGCACGAAGGCTCGCTCGTCCGAAGGGTCGAGCATTGTTTCCGAAGACCTGCTTACCGAAGACCTGCTTGCAGGGTCGAGCATCGTTCTTGCTTCGATACGGCCCAGCAGGGTGTCAGCGAAGCCAGTGCTCAGTGGTAGCGCCGGGCTGGGGGTAGCCATCTGGACTCGAAGCGGCGTCAAGGTGGCCGTTGCGCCGCCGGCGGCGCGCTCGGAGACCAGGGCATGGACTCCCGTCGAGTGGGTGTCCAGGGCGTGGGCGCTAGGTCGGTAACGAGGAGTGGAGTAGCGGTGCGACGGCAACGCGTCGTCCTTTCGTTGGCGGCCTGGGACGTCAGTGGCGTGGAACTTCGGCGGGTGGCATTTCACCCCGGGACTGCGGGCGCAACCCTAAGGAATCGAGTCCTACCTCTCGGGAAGCTGAGAGTTCTGGTTGCGGCACAGCGCCCACAGGTCGGCATCGGGCGATGAGAGACGAACCGATAGGCCCATCAGCGGTGGCCCTTGGGCCATTCGGCCCATCCATCGCTCAGCATGTCGCCGGGTCCGACCGCCGGTCGCGTGACCTGGCACACTCGGTGCAGCAACGCCGATGGTGATCGGAGAACCATGGACCCCCTGTTCCTGCCGTTGCTGTTGATCCTCATACTCGCGGTGCCACTGATCCTGAATACTCGCCGGCAGAAGCGGGCGCTGGCCGAAGCGCAGCGGTTGCAGAGCTCGCTGACCAACGGTGACCGGGTGGTGACTACCTCCGGCCTGTATGCGATCGTCGTCGATAGTACGGACGAGTCGACGGTCGACTTGGAGATCGCTCCGGGAGTACGCACCACATGGTTGCGAGCGGCGATCCGGGAGAGGGTCACTGACGGCAACCCCAGCGCGCCGCTGGCGTCCCCCGGCGACGGTAGCGCTCGAACCGACGGCTCCTGACTGAACTGGTGCTGGGCCGCTACGCTCTCGCATCTCAGCCCCATCGACATCCCAGCACCAGATCCCGGCCCCACTCAACGGGCCAGTCGCGGTGCTGGCACAGTAGGGCACCTCGCCGGTGCCGGCACCCGGCGCAGTGCGTCGTGAATGAGGAGAACCACCCACCGTGGCACCACCGGCCGGGCGCTTCCGCCCCTGGCGTAACCTGGCGATCTTCGCTGGGATCGTTGCCCTGCTGTACGCACTGGTGTTTCTCACTGGTGGCGGGCGTCCCAGTCCCAAGCTGGGCATCGACCTGCAAGGCGGTACCCGGGTGACCCTCACTGCGCGGACCGTTGACGGCCGGCCACCCTCGCGTGAGTCCCTCGACCAGGCTCGGCAGATCATCGAGCAACGGGTCAACGGGATCGGTGTCAGCGGGGCCGAAGTGGTGCTCGACGGCGTCAATTTGATCATCACGGTGCCCGGTGAGAACGGTGACCAGGCCCGGACCCTCGGGCAGACCGCCAAGCTCTATTTCCGCCCGGTGATCGCCGAGGAGCCGGCTGGGACGCCCGCGCCGGCGCCCGGTGGTAAGTCCGCGGGTGGTAACGGCACTACCGGGTCGCCCGGCTCGCCGGCACCGAGTCCGTCACCGGGTGCACCGGCGCCCGTGGCGCCCCAACAGGTGCAACAACCGCCACCGGTTGAGCCGACGCCTAGCCCGACGCCGACACCCGGGGCGCCGCCGGTCGGCAATGTGCCAGCGGATTCCGCCAGTCCCGAGGTCGCCGAGCAGATCCGGCAGGTCAGGGCAAAGCTGCAAAGTCAGGACCCGGCGGTGCAGCAACAGGCGCTGGCCACTCTGAACTGCGTTGGTCCCAACCCGCTGCGCGGCAACGACGACCCGAATCTCCCGTTGGTGACCTGCGATCAGCACGGCACCGCCAAGTACCTGCTGGGCCCAGCGTTCCTGTCTGGCGAGCAGATCGCCAACGCGTCGTCGGGACCGAGGTCGGACGGCCCGGGCTACGAGGTGCGGCTGAACCTCAAGACCCAGGGCGAGGATGTCTGGGGCCAGTACACCGCCGCCAACATCGGCAAGCAGGCTGCGTTCGTGCTGGACACCGAAGTGGTGTCGGCACCGCAGATTACCGCGGCGATCTCGCCCGGTGAGCAGACCAGGATCACCGGCAGCTTCACCCAGGCCGAGGCCAAAAACCTGGCCGACGTGCTGAAGTACGGTTCGCTGCCGCTGTCGTTCCAGTCTTCGGAATCCGAGACGGTCTCGGCCACCCTAGGCCTGTCCTCGTTGCGGGCAGGTTTGCTCGCCGGGGCGCTCGGGCTGGTCGTGGTGTTCGTCTACTGCCTGTTCTACTACCGGGCGCTCGGCGTGTTGACGATCTTGTCGTTGGCATTGTCGGGAATCATCGTCTACGCCGTGCTGGTGCTGCTGGGGCGATGGATCGGGTTCACGCTCGATCTGGCTGGTGTGGCCGGGTTCATCGTCGCGATCGGTATCACCGCGGATTCCTTCGTCATCTTCTTCGAACGCCTCAAGGATGAGGTCCGAGACGGCAGGACATTCCGTTCCGCGGTACCTCGGGCCTGGATCCGGGCGCGCCGCACCATCCTGACGGCCGACGCGGTGAGCTTCCTTGCCGCCGCGGTGCTCTACATTCTGGCAGTCGGGCAGGTGAAGGGCTTCGCCTTCACCCTCGGCATGTCAACAGTGCTCGACTTGGTGGTGGTCTTCCTCGCCACGCACCCGCTGGTGGCGATGGCATCCCAGTCCCCGCTGCTGTCGCAGCCGGGGCTGTCCGGCCTCGGGGCCGCGCAGCGAGCCGGGGCCGCCAGCCGATCGGAGCTGGCGGCAGCTGGGAAGGGATCCTGATGGCGGGCACGCTGGGGCGCCTGTACACCGGAACCGGCGCGTTCGACGTCGTCGGGCGCCGGCGGATCTGGTACTCGGTATCCGGACTGCTCGTCGTGGTCTGCCTGGCGTCAATGCTGCTTCGTGGGTTCAACCTCGGGATCGACTTCGAAGGCGGTACCCGGGTCCAACTGCCGGCTCAGGGAGCACGTGGCGTCATCACCAGCCAGCAGGCTGAGCGGGTGTTCACCGAGACCGTGGGCCACCCTCCGGAGTCGGTCCAAACTGTCGGTACCGGCTCCGCGGCGAGCATCTTGATCCGTTCTGCTGCGCTGGGCACCCGCGAATCGTTCATCTTGAAGCGAGCACTGTTCGATCAGCTGCAACCGCTCGGCAAGAACGGGCGTCCCAGTGAGCAGGCGATCAGCGACAGCGCGGTGAGTGCAACGTGGGGCGGCGAGATCAGCCGGCAGGCGCTGATCGCCCTGATCGTGTTCCTCGCCTTGGTCAGCGTCTTTCTGGCGATCTATTTCGAACCGCGGATGGCGCTGGCGGCGCTGATCGCCGTGGTGCACGACGTGCTGGTGACCGCGGGGATCTACTCGCTGGTCGGTTTCGAGGTGACACCGGCATCCGTCATCGGCTTGCTCACGATTCTCGGCTTCTCGCTCTACGACACCGTCGTCGTGTTCGACAAGGTCCAGGAAAACACCCGTGGGCTGCTCGGATTGACCCGACGAACCTATGCTGAGGCTGCCAACCTCGCGATCAACCAGACCCTGATGCGGTCGATCAACACCTCCTTGATCGCGGTACTGCCGGTGCTCAGCTTGCTGGTGATCGGCGTCGGCCTGCTGGGTGTCGGAACTCTCAAAGACCTTGCTCTGGTGCAGATGGTCGGCATCGTGGCCGGAACCATGTCGTCGATCCTGCTGGCGGCGCCGTTGGTGGTTGACTTCACCATGACCCGACCCGCCTACCGGCAGCAAGCCGAGCGAGTGGCCCAGCGCCGGGAGAAGCTGGCCCGCAAGGCTGCACCGGCGGTGGCCGGGGAGGGCAGCGCCGAGGGCGAGACGGCCGATCAACAGCAGGGTGGCTCGACAACCTCGCCGGCCACGCCCACCAAAGGTGGTAAGAGCGCCCCCGCTGGTCGGCGGCGCGGGCAGCCTGCCAGTAAGAACAACCGACCCTCGGGTAAGGCCGGCCGGTCCTCGAGCCGCTAACGCGCACCATTCGCGCCACTACGCTCCGTGGTTAATATTGCGGAGCGTAATGAAGGTTGGACGAGACGCTACGGTTTTCCGCGAGCTCCATCACCTATGTGGTGCCTTGTCCCACTGAGTCCTTGCCTCAAAGCCCATTTAGTAGAACGCTCAGTAGTCAGGTGCCGAACGTCGCTCCTCGGAGTGACGACATGGGGGCGGCACCGTGCGGGGTGACCAGGGAGGTCTGGTATGGCGGGGTGGTCCGTTCCGGGCGTGGTGCATCTCCGGCAGGTACGAGAAGACTCCGTGGGCCGGCGCGTCGTCGCCCGTCACCGCATCACCCGCAAATCTCTCGCGATCACCTACCTCTCGCCGGAATTGTTCGCCGACCCGGAGTTCCGCGCCCGGTTCGCCAGCGAGTGCGCGCAGTTGACGCGAGTTCGCCAAGCCGAAGTCGCTCGCGTCTACCGCTACCTGGACTGCGACGACGGCGCAGCCGTCATCGGCGAGCACCTCAACGGCAGCACGCTGCGGTCCCTGCTGCTGGTCCAGGGCGCAGTCGGCCCCGAGGCGGCGCTGGTGGTTCTCAAGGACGTGCTGCGGGCATTGGCGGCATGTCACCAGGCAGGTCTGGCGCACGGTGACGTCACGCCAGATGACGTGATCCTCACCTCTGCCGGCCGGGTGCGGCTGACCGGCTTCGGGCTCTGGACAGCCGACGGTCGACAGCAGTTGGCTCGGTCCACGCCGTTCTACCTGGCGCCCGAGCAGTGGAGGGATCCTGCGGTAAGCCGCCCGAGCGGCGACGTGTACGCCGCCACCGTAACGTTCTTCGAGTGCCTGGTCGGCGCGCCGCCGTTCTATGCCGATGATGCAGCGCAGCTGTCAGCCAAGCACCAGGCCAGCCCGGTCCCGGTCGAGGTGATCCCGGCAGCGGTGCGCGAATTGGTGGTGGCCGGCCTTGCCAAAGAGCCAGGCAGCCGACCCGACGCGGGCAGCTTGCTCGCCGCCGTCGGTGATGTGGCCGCCCGGGAGGTAGGGCCCGGCTGGGAACGACGGGGACGCCGGGAACTGGCTGCGCAGCTAGCCCCTCGCTCGGCGCTCGTTGACATCGCCGCCTTGAGCCGGCAAATCCGTGGTGTCGGCCGGGTGAGCTACCGCAGGCCCGTTCGGCTCGCGGCGGTGATGGGCGGTGCGTTGGCGCTGGCCGCCGGCTTGTCCAGCCCGCCGTTGGCGGTCATTCCGGGTATCAATATCTTCGGCCCGGGCGGCAGGCCGCCGGTGCTGGCCTTCCCTGAACCCGATCGTGGCCCGGTAGCGATGCGTGTGGTGACCAACGGCCGCCTCGCAGACCGTGCCCAGACACCGGTTGCCAAGGTCGGGACAGCCGGACCGGTCGCCGGCGCCCGACCGCCGGCATCGTCAATTGCTGAGGACAACGTGCGGGCCGGCCATGCGCATCCCGAAGCGCTCCCTCAGCGCGCCGCCCAGCCGGAAGGCGCCGCTGGGTCTGCAACATCGGACCAGTCCACTCGGGCGTGCACCGGGCAGTTGGCGGACGATAGCAACCCCTGCACCGTGCAGCAGGAACAACCGACGCCGGGCTCCACCGGATCACCATCCGATCCGTCCGAGGTATCGATCCCGGTGGCATTGCCGGTCCCGCTGCTGTCGAACGTCCAGCCGGTTCAGCTGCCCGTTCCGGTTCAGTTGCCTGCGGCGGTCCAGGACCTCAGATCCAGTTCCATCCCCGACAAGACCGGCGCCGAGAAAGACTTCCACACCGCAAAGAGCTTCTCATCCCAGATGGACTCTCGGGTGCCGAGAAAAATGACGGTGAGGGCTAAACGGTCAGACGACGGCAGCAATTCATTCGGACCGCCGAGAACCCTCTCTCAGAAAGGCTTCGGTGGTTTCTCCGGCTCAGGTAAGATGGGAAACAGGTAGATCCAGTCGAACGTGGACGACCTGAAGACATTACTCCTGCCGCTGATTCGTGAGGTTGCGGACTTCCCGCAATCCGGAGTGCTTTTTCGCGATCTTGCCCCGGTATTCGCCGATGCGGCGGCGTTCCGTGCAGTGGTGGACGGCTTGATCGTTCCCGGCCAGCAGGTCGATGTCGTGATCGGTGTGGAGGCCCGCGGCTTCCTGCTCGGTGCCCCGGTGGCCTACGCGCTCGGCGCCGGCGTGGTCGGGGTCCGTAAACCCGGCAAATTGCCGGTTGTCGCCGACCGGGAAAGCTACGCCTTGGAGTACGGTGTCGCGTCACTGGAACTGGCCGACGTCGTTCTCCAGCGCGACCAGCGGGCCTTGGTGGTCGACGACGTCTTGGCCACCGGGGGTACGGTTGCTGCGACGTGTGCGTTGGTCGAGCGGGCCGGAGCCACGGTCAGCAGCGTTGCGGTCCTGCTGGAGATCGCTTCGCTGCGGGGCCGCGATCGGCTCTCGGGTCGACAGGTGCGCGCCTTGGTCACAGTCTGATGCGATCCGGTTCGGCGAACCGTGCGAGGCGGGGCGGGGATGCGGGGGGATCTGATCAGTTAACGCGGGCGGTATCCTGCAGGTCTGCCTAAAGAACCGATTGTCACCAGGTGGCGGGAGAGTGCGGTGTGAGCCAGGACCTGCAGCGCGTCGAGGCGCCGCTGGTCGGCTCGGAGCCAGCCACGGTTGGGCAGCGGCAGCCTTCGAAGACCCGGCGGGTTCGAGCCCGGCTGGCGCGGCGAATCACGGCGCGCCCCGGCCCGGTCAGACAGGTGCTCGAACCGCTGGCCGCGGTGCACCGGGAGTTGCATCCCAAGGCCGATCTGGCACTGCTGCAGCGCGCTTATGACGTCGCCGAGGAGAAACACGCCGACCAGAAGCGCAAGTCCGGCGATCCCTACATCACTCACCCATTAGCGGTGTCGACGATCCTCGCCGAGTTGGGAATGGATACCACCACACTGGTGGCCGCGCTGCTGCACGACACCGTGGAGGACACCGACTACTCGCTGGGCCGCCTGGCTGAGGAGTTCGGCGCGGTGGTCGCGCACCTCGTCGACGGCGTCACCAAGCTGGACAAGGTCAAGCTGGGCGCCGCTGCCGAGGCCGAGACCATCCGCAAAATGGTCATCGCGATGGCCAGGGACCCGCGCGTGCTGGTGATCAAATTGGCCGACCGGCTGCACAACATGCGCACCATGCGCTTTCTGCCGCCGGAGCAGCAGGCCCGCAAGGCCAGGGAGACTCTCGAGGTTTTCGCGCCACTGGCCCACCGGCTGGGCATGGCCACCATCAAGTGGGAGTTGGAGGACTTGTCCTTCGCGATCCTGCATCCGAAGAAATACGACGAAATCGTTCGGCTGGTGGCCAATCGCGCCCCATCCCGAGACACCTACCTGCGGACCGTGATCGATGAGGTGGCCGCGCAATTGGCTGGGGCGCGGATCACCGCGACCGTCGAGGGCCGGCCCAAGCACTATTACTCGATTTATCAGAAGATGATCGTCCGGGGCCGTGATTTCGACGATATTCACGACCTGGTCGGGGTGCGGATCATGGTCGAGGACGTCCGTGACTGCTACGCCGCAATCGGTGTGGTCCACTCGGTGTGGCAGCCGATGCCCGGCCGGTTCAAGGACTATGTCGCGCAACCCCGGTTCGGTGTCTACCAATCCCTGCACACCACGGTGATCGGTCCGGACGGCAAACCGCTTGAGGTGCAGATCCGCACCCGCGGTATGCATCGCACCGCCGAGTACGGAATCGCCGCGCACTGGCGGTACAAGGAGACCCGCGGTACCCACCACGGCGTCACTAACGGAACCATCGACGTCGACGAGATGGCCTGGATGCGCCAGTTGCTGGACTGGCAGCGGGAAGCCGCCGACCCCAGCGAATTCCTCGAGTCGCTGCGCTTCGACCTGGCCACCCGCGAGATCTTCGTGTTCACCCCCAAGGGCGAGGTCATCACGCTTCCTACGGGGTCGACTCCAGTCGATTTTGCGTACGCGGTGCACACCGAGGTGGGTAACCGTTGCATCGGCTCGCGGGTCAACGGCCAGCTCGTGGCGCTGGAGCGCAAGCTGGAAAACGGCGAGGTCGTCGAGATCTTCACCTCGAAGGCCGAAGGTGCCGGCCCCAGCCAGGACTGGCTGTCCTTCGTCGCCTCCCCCCGAGCCCGGGCCAAGATCCGGCAGTGGTTCGCCAAGGAGCGCCGTGAGGAGGCCATCGAGGCGGGCAAGAACGCCATCGCCAAGGAACTGCGCCGGGTTGGGTTGCCGGTGCAGCGGTTGGTGTCCGCCGAGTCGATGGTCGCGGTCTCCCGAGAGCTGCGTTATCCCGACGTCAGCGCGCTCTATGCGGCGGTCGGCGAGCACCATGCCTCGCCTCGCCACGTGGTGCAACGCCTCGTTGCGTTGCTCGGTGGCGAGGAGGGCGCCGACGATGTGCTGGCCGAGCGGGCCACGCCGTCTACCGTCCAGCGCCGCCGACCCTCCGGTGACTCCGGCGTGCGGGTGCGCGGCGGCGCCGACGTCTACGCCAAGCTGGCCCGGTGCTGCACACCGGTGCCGGGTGACGAGATCCTCGGTTTCGTCACCCGCGGAAGCGGGGTCAGCGTGCACCGCACCGACTGCACCAACGCCGAGTCGCTGCGGGCACAGCCCGATCGATTGGTCGACGTGGAGTGGGCGCCGTCGTCGTCGTCGGTGTTCCTGGTGGGCATCCAGGTCGAGGCGCTGGATCGGCACCGGCTGCTGTCCGATGTCACCAAGGTGCTGGCGGACGGGCGGGTCAACATCCTGTCCGCGTCGGTCACGACTACCCGGGATCGGGTGGCGGTGAGTCGCTTCTCCTTCGAGATGGGTGATCCCAAACATCTGGGACACGTGCTGCGTGCGGTGCGCAACATCGAAGGCGTCTACGACGTCTACCGCGTCACCTCATCCAACTGAGGCATGAGGTGTCCCCGATCAGGCGGCCGGGGCCTCGATAGCGGTGATGGTGACCGGCTGGTTCGGCTTACCGCCACCCGGAGACGGTTCCAGTGACCCGTCGTCGCCCGCCTTGGCGATCTGGTCGAGGACCTTGAGGCCCGCCGGGGAGATCACGGCGAACACGGTGTACTGGGGCGGAAGCTCGGTTTGACCGTAGATCAAGAAGAACTGGCTGCCACCGCTGTTGGGTTCGCCGGTGTTGGCCATCGCCACGTAGCCGCGCCCGTAGGTCAGCTCCGGGTATACCTCGTCGGGGATGGTGTATCCCGGGCCACCGGTTCCCACGCCGGTCGGATCACCGCACTGCAGGACGTGCAGCGTCGGGTTGGTGACCAGCCGGTGGCACGGGCTGTTGGCGTAGTAGCCCTGCTTGGCCAGGCTGAGGAAGCTGTTGACGGTGCACGGGGCCAGTGCCCGGTCGAGGGTCAGGCCGATCGGGCCGGCTGAGGTCTGCATAGTCGCCGCCACGGTGCCCTTGGCATCGGTGTCGCCGGCCAGTGGTGGCTTCACCGGCCTGGCCGCCGGCTGCTGCGTTGCCGGGTACTGGCAGTCGACGAAGGCAGGCAGCGGCTTGGGTCGGATGGGTGCAGCCGCCGGCTTGCTGTCCGGACGCAAAGTGTCGGTCTTGGACTGGGCGGCGTGCGGCTTCGCGGGGGCGTCGGCGCGGTCATGGCTGGGCAGCAACTTGACCAGCACCACAATGCCGAGCACCAGCACCACTGCGATCATGCTCCCCGCCACGGCGTTTCGGCGGCGCGACTTGGTCCGCTGCGCTCGGTTGGCGAGCTGGCGATCCAGTTTGCGCTTCGCCGCCTCGCGGCGCTGTTCGTTCGTGGGCACCCGGGACTCCTGTTGCTCGGTAACCAATCGCCGGGCAGTCTAAGCGGCCGGTCAGTGAACCGGACGTCAGCCTCAGCCGAACTCGGCGACAGGACGGAGGTGGCGAGCGGGAATTCGGCGTGGCGACCCTGGGAGGACTGTCGGAGCCGACCTGCTTAGGGTGGACCTGTGCTCGTCGCAGGCTTTCCCGCTGGTTCCTTTCAAGCGAACTGCTTCGTGCTCGCCGCCGATGCCGGTGGGCCGTGCGTGGTAGTCGATCCGGGACAGGATTCCGAGCAGCCGCTCGACCAACTGCTGCGCCAGCACCGGCTGGATCCGGTAGCGGTGCTGCTCACGCACGGGCATTTCGATCACATCTTCGCGGTGACCCCGGTCTGTGACGGCAATGACATCCCGGCTTGGATCCACCCGGAGGATCGGGTCCTGCTGTCCGACCCGATGCGTGCGTTGTCGGTCGATGCGCGGCAGTTCTTCGGTGGCCGGGTTCAGCTGCGTGAGCCGCGCGCGGTGCGCACCCTGGACGACGGCATGGTTCTGGAGTTGGCCGGGCTGAGCTTCACCGTGGACCACACTCCGGGTCACACCCGCGGCTCGGTGACCTTCCGGTCGGTGACCGGTGACGGTCAGGGCCTGCTGGTGTCCGGAGACACCGTATTCGCCGGCTCGATCGGACGCACCGATCTACCCGGGGGCGACCATCAGCAGATGCTCGCCTCGCTCCGGGACAAGATCCTGGTGCTCGACGACTCGACCACAGTGCTGCCCGGCCACGGTCCGACGACCACCATCGGCCGGGAACGAGCCACCAACCCCTTCCTCCAAGGCCTGGCCGCCCCTGGCCGCCCCCGGGGTCTGTAACCCTTCAAGGGCTACCGACCCCTCCCCGGGCCGTCGCCAACGACCACCAACGTGGCTTGTGGCATGTCGACTCGAAGTCGTGGCCGACCTTCTGGTCAGGCCGTGCGAAGCTGACGCTGTTGCCTAATTGACTGGCGCGCCGTGAACTCGACAGGACCGACATCCCAAGGCCTGGCCAGGTCGGTAGCGTCGAGTTCACGGCGCAATGCGGTCCAAGCGGGTGGCACATCGCCGGTGCCGGGTCCCATTCACTACTCGGCGGGCTCGATGTCGTCGTGGCGGGCGACCAGCGCGGCAATAACTGTGGTGATCGGGACGGCCGCGACCAGACCGATGCTGCCGACCAGGGTGCGAACCACCTCCTGAGCGATGTCCTGGGTGGTGACCATGGTGCCGAAACCCTGCCCGGACAGCGAGAAGATCAACAGGATCGGCAAGGCGGCGCCGGTGTAAGCCAGCGCCAAGGTGTTGACCGCTGAGGAGATGTGGTCCCGGCCGATCCGCAACGCGGAGGTGTAGAGCGCCCGGATACCGAGTTCGGGATTGGCCCGGCGCAGCTCCCAAACCGCGCTGGTCTGGGTGACCGTGACATCGTCGAGCACCCCGAGGGCACCGATCACCATCCCCGCCAGCAGCAATCCCCGGGCGTCGATCCCGTGGCCGAGGACCCCGATGAGCTTGGCGGTGTCGTCGTCCAGCCCGGTCAGCCGGGTCGCCGCGGAGAAGGCGGTACCCAGCACGCCGATCAACGCAAGGCTCAACACGGTGCCCAGCACTGCACTGGAAGTCTGCGCGGAGAATCCGTGGGTGAGGTACAGCACGCCGAACATGATCACGCCGGCGGCCAGCACCCCGACAACCACCGGGCTCGCGCCAGTGAGGATCGCCGGAAACAGGTAGACCGCCAAGACGAGGAAACTCAGGCCCAGCGCAAGCAGCGAAGCGAGGCCCCTCCACCGGCCGAGCAGCAGCACCGCGGCGGCGAACAGCGCCACCAACCAGAGCATCGAGCCACCTCGCTGAAAATCCTGGATCTGGTACGACTCCGCCTCGGAGGGATTTCCGCCGGTGTAGGCCAGCACGATGTCGTCGCCGGCGGTGAAATGCGGCGTGCTCGGTTCGTCGGGTAGCACCTGCTGGATCATCACGCCGGGGGAGTCGCCGTCGGTGAGCAAGACGTTGAGCGAGATGCACTCCTTGGGCTGACCGGCGCCGGCGGCGCCGCTGGTGCACGGGGCGGAGGTGGCGGCGAGTACCTGGCCCTGCACCGGCCGCTGCCCGAACCCGACATCGACCTTACTGCGGGGCGGGTCACCCGGCCAGGTCAGCCACAGGCCGATCAGGATGGCCAACCCGACCGGTATGAGTGCCGCGGCCAGCAACATGCGGACCCGGCGCGACGCGGCAAGCGCCGGTCCATGCCCGTGTCCATGCCCGTGTCCATGGCCAAGAAACGCCATGGCGGCTGGCTCCCCGGTCCCGCGATGACGGTGCCGTCCGGTCCTGTTGTCCAGTGCACTCATCGGCTGCCACGCCTCCTGGCGGATCGAACATGAGTTCGATATGGTGGGCCGGTGCGATGGGACAACCTGACGCTGTCCGACGGCTCCGCCCAAGATGCGTTGTTCGGGGCGGGCGACGTCATCACGCGCACCTTCGATACCCCGGAGTTCCGCGGGATGATGTTCTACGAGGTGCGAGCCCGTTCGGTCGTCAACAAGGTACCCGGCGGCTCCCGG
>Ga0134126_10000750_pt1 | contig 40806 bp, 38 predicted proteins | sample KB31752_FD_96881 | JGI IMG/M metagenome (GOLD analysis project Ga0134126, IMG submission 96881) | Terrestrial soil microbial communities with excess Nitrogen fertilizer from Kellogg Biological Station, Michigan, USA - KB3-175-2 | ecosystem: Environmental > Terrestrial > Soil > Unclassified ...
GATAACGACGCAATCGGTTCCTTTGATTCATTCATGGTGCTTGTGCTCGCGTTGGGTTGTTCTTCATTCCAGCTTTGAGGAACCGAACACCACCAATATGGGGTACTGTCAAGATGCACGCCCATATAAAAGCACCAGCAATCAATGTCTTTCCCGCATCAAACTGGGTTCTCACCCCATATCACTTCGGCCTTCTGTCAGTAGTGTTGAAATGGGCACGACGGACGCGCGATCAACGTGTTGTTCGTCATGTTGTGGTATGGCTGATCATGCAGTTATTTTGTTGGCCGAAGATGAAGAAGATTACGTGCTTCTGATTCGGCGGGCGTTTGAACAGGCGCACATTCGCAATCCGTTGCACATTGTTTGGAACGGTGAAGAGGCGATTTTATATCTCAAAGGCGAAGGCAAATATTCCAACCGCGCCGAGTATCCCCTGCCCGATTTGTTCCTGCTGGATTTGAAGATGCCGCGCGTCAACGGCTTTGAGGTGCTTAAGTGGCTGCGCGCCCAACCGGGATTCGGTTCACTGCGCGTGCTGGTGCTGACATCGTCGGATCAAATTCGCGATGTGAATGAGGCGTACCGGCTGGGAGCGAATTCGTTCCTGGTAAAGCCGCTGGATTTCCAGGATTTCGCGCAATTAAGCCGGTTGATTCAGGATTTCTGGCTGACCGCAAGCAAAGCGCCGGAGGTATTGCGTCCCAAAAGAGCCCAGGGCTCGACAGATCCGAATCAACGGACCGAGGGTGGAAAAAAGGACAGTTGATTCTCACAATTCCCATCGGCACGGAGCGCAGTTCGGGCAAAGATTGGTTTCCATCCAATAATCATGCAACCGCCGGCTCATTTTGATGAGATTCGGAAAATCATCCGGCTTTTTTAAAAACGAGTTCGCGCCCAGGTCATAGGCGCGATCGATGTCCTCGGGCTCATCGGAATTGGTCATCACCACCACCAGCAGGCGTCGCAGGCCGGATTGCCGCCGGACCCATCGAAGCACTTCGAATCCATCCGCGCGCGGCATTTTCAAGTCCAATAACAAAAGCTTGGGAATCGGGAAAGTGATACGATCGTGAAACGGGATATCACCGTGCAAATATTGAATCGCTTCCTCTCCATCGCGCACCACCGTCATCGGCACGTCGATTCCCACTTGAGTGAAGGCGCGTCTTAACAGGCGAACGTCATTCTCATCATCGTCGGCTACCAGCAGTGTCTTTCGCGTCACCATAGCGGGTCAATATGGGCGCATTGCAAAATGGTTTGCGAGTGCCCCATTGTTCCCTCGCGCGAAGTCTCTCGTCAATACCGTGAAACCCCTAGCAAACAGTCGTGGACCAGGGCCTCGTTTGACCGTTTTCCACTTGTAAATACCAGGCGTCTTAGAAATGCGAAACGGTTTCGCATTTCTCCAAAACGCTGAATGTTGCTTTTTCGTGAGTTCAGAAAAAATTTCGCGAAAATCGTTTTTTCGCGGCGGCTATTGATGTTTCTTCACTTTTAGCCTCGCCCGCGCGCCGATTCAGCAGTCCATTTTCCGATCGTTTTCAGCTCAAAAACGGGAATTTTTCAATTGGAAGCCGCTCACTGATAAAGACTTCCTCCGAAAAACTTACCGTAAGTTTTTTTCGTTTTTAAAAAGGTGGTTAGATGCGCGGCGAAATGAAAAACGAACGGTTGAAAGTGAGAAACGGAAAGCGGCAGACGGCAAGAAAGAGCGCCGCGCGTTTCGTTCGTGGCACGGACGTCTCGCCCGTGCGAATGAAGACTCACGGGGAAGCCGCCCATGCCGCTATTTCTCTTCGGAGGTTCCATGACTGATATTGTCCATAGCCCAAACACCAAGGCGGCAAACCGCTCTTCCGCCGGCGGCGGAAAATCCGCGGCGGAACTCGTGCGGCAATCCAATCGCTGGCGCGACAATTACAACCCGATTCGCGGCCTGGTCATCGCGCGCGCGTTGGCGATGCTCGAAGCCGCGGACCGCGGCGACTTTCCCGAGCTGCAACTCGTGATGCGCAAAATCGAGCGGCGTTATCCCGCGCTCAAGGGGCTCAAGTCGCGCCGGCTCGCCGCGCTGGAAAAACTCGATTGGGAAATCAAGGTCGCGGATGAATTGCCGGAAGGAGCAACGCGCGCGGACGCCGAGGCGCAGCAAACATTTCTTCGCGGCCGCTATGAGCTGATTGAAAATCTCACGGAGACCATTGGCTTCCTCGCCACGGCTGAATTTCGCGGCTACGCCATCCTGCAAAAACATCGCTTCAATGACGGCGGAAAATTCGACGGCGCCGTGCGCGAGTTTCACTGGCTGCCGCAGGACCAATTCAGCCGCGATGGCCAGTTCGGCGATTTCTATTACAACCAAAATTCCACCTTCGGCGCCGGCATTGATTCGTGCCAGGCGTTACTCGGGGAGCAAAACCGCATCGGCAGCCGGCAATTGCCGCGCGAGAATTTCGTCATCCGCGAAGTGGAATCACCGCTGTACGAAATCGCGCTGATCGCGTTCGTGAACTGGGGCATGGGACGCAAGGATTGGGCGGCGTTCACGGAAATTTTCGGCCTGCCCAATGGCGTGGCCATCATGCCGGCGAACATCCCGCCCGGCATGGAGGACGAATACCGCATGGCAGCCGAGCGCGTGGCTGACGGCGTCAGCGGCGCGTTGCCCAATGGCAGCGATATCAAGTTTCCCACGACGAGCGTGCGCGGTGAAGCGCCGTTCAAGGGTTTTTGCGATGCGCAGGATTCCGACCTCGTGCTCGCCGGCACGGGTGGACGCCTGGCAATGCTCACCGCGGAAAAAGGCGGCCTCGGCGACGGACCAGCCCAGGAACACGCCGCGGCGTTCGATGAAATCGCGCAGGCTGAGGCGCGAAAAATCAGCTCCATCCTGCAAAATGATTTTGATCGCGTCGAATTGGCGGCCGAATTTCCCGGCCAGCCGCCCCTCGCCTATTTCGAGTTGTGCGCCAAAGACTCCCTGAATGTCGCGCAATTGGTTCAGGACGTGACGGCATTGGCAACCGCTGGTTACGAAGTCGATGCCGCCTGGCTCAGCGAAGTCACGGGTTTCAAATTCGCAGCCAAACAATCCATCTCCCCGTCAGCGCAATGAATACTCCCATTCTAAATCGAGATTTTTCGCACCCGGCCGATGGCTGGTATCAAATTGAATCCAAAGGCGAGCATCCGAATCGCGCGGCGGGCGTGGTCCAGGTAATCGATGACGAAGCGGCCAATGCCATCGTCAGCCAGTTCAACCAGGATGCCGCCGCGGGAAAACTTCGGCACGGACGCGAGCTGCTCATCGATCACGAGCATTTCAGCGACCGCCCGGACAAGGAATCGCGCGCCTACGGCTGGCTCACCGAACTGCGGCACCGCGCCGACGGCATCTATGGCCGCGTGCGCTGGAGCAAAACCGGCCGCGAAGCCGTGGACGGCGGCGATTACCGGTTCTTCAGCACCGAATATGATCCGAAAGATTGCCAGCCGGTCGGTTCGGCAATCGGCAACCGGCAATCGGCAATGACAAAGATTCGTCCGACGCGCCTCGACGGCCTCTCGCTCACGAACATGAACAACAATCGCGGACAAAAACCAATCACCAACCGCGCTGCCGCGGACAACCCAACCGAAAAAAACCAAATGAACACCATCGCACTTAAGCTAGGCCTTGCCGCGGACGCTTCCGAAGAAATCGTCCTCGCCGAAGTGACCCGGCTGCTGAACCGCGTGACGGAACTGATTCCGCGCGAAGAGGAGAACAAAGCGCTCCACGAACGCCTGGCCGCCATCGACGGCGAGCAGGCGCACACATTGCTCGATTTGCACGGCGTAAAAGACGAGAAAATCCGCAATCGCCTCAAGCCCGTGCTCATGGGCCTCAAATCCCGCGATGAACGTGTTGCCGCGCTGCTGGACTTCGGTTTCAAACCGGAGGAGCGGCGTTCGGCGGAACGCTTTGCGCCGCGTTTGTTGAATCGCGGCGAAGGCCGCCCCGCTCGCCCCGAAATCCTGAACCCCAACGAGCAGGCGCTCGCGCAACGGGCCGAGGCGGAAATCGGCGAATACAAGATCCGCAATCGCTGCACGTACGCCGAAGCGCGCAACGCCGTGCGCATCGCCAGGCCGGAATTGTTCGGACTGGAAAAGCGTTAGATCACCACCAACGAAATTGTCACCAGTCCTATGCCTGAATTCACTCCAGCGCGTCATCAATCCCCCTCTCCCATCGGATGGGAGAGGGCCGGGGTGAGGGTTCTTAACATTCATTTCCACCATCAACAAAAAACCATCAACTAAATCATGAGTTCATTATATGCACGCGGGAACGCCATCGTTCCCTTCACGCCTTCGGCCTCGCAAGAGGACATGGAAGGTTACCTCGTTGATCTCGCCGGCGACACCGCGACGATCAGTTCCTCCGCCAGCATTCCCGCCAAAGGTGTGATCCTGGAAGGCCAGCCCACCACTGGCATCTCCAGCATCGGCATCCTCGGCGGTCTCGCGGCGCCCGTGCGATTGCACGCCGGCGGCACCATCGCCAAAGGCGCTGAGATTCAGCAAAACACCGACGGCACCGTCATCACCGATGCCGGCGCCGGCAACGCGCGCCTCATTATAGGCATCGCGCTCGAAGCCGCCGTTGCGGGCCAGTTGTTTGACGCCGTCACGCACACGCCCATCGCGCGTTCCTAATCACGATCACCAATCACCATTTAACTCATCAACATTATGGGTCTCGAAAGCTCAGCCACACTCAATTATCAACTGACCACCTTTGCGCAAGGCCACATGAACGACCTTGCCGATGCGCGGGCATTGGCCGAACGGCTCGCGCCGTCCACGCCCGTGCCCGGCTCGACCGGCCAGTTCAAAAAGTTCAACGACAAAAATTCCTTCTTGCCCGAAGACACCGCGCGCGCCCTGGGCGGCGATCCGAAATTGATCGCCACCTCCGCGAGCGATGACACATATTCCTGCAAACCGCAGGCGCTCGAAGTGCGCGTGGACCAGGCGGAAATCGACGCCGCCGGCTCCGGCGCGGGCGCGCTCGGCCAGCAACTGTTGCGCGAAGGCAAAGTGGCCGCGCTGCTCAACAAAGCCGCGCTCAGCCACAGCATCCAGGTGGTCGCGGCCGTGCTCGGCGCCGTTACCGCACAACCGAGCGTCGGCAATTGGTCGAACCCGGACATCGATCCCATCGACGAACTCGATGCGCAATTGCTGGCGCTCTCGAACGACTGCGGTTCGGCCTCGAACATCAAACTCACGATCGACGTGGGCGCGTGGAGCGCGCTGCGGAGCAACCCCAAGGTCAAGGCGCGTTGTGTGGGTGTGCAAGTCGGCGGCATCACGCGCGACCAACTCTCGGGCCTGTTGCTGTTCCCGGTCGACGTATTCATCGCCACGCTCGTGAAGGACAGTGCCGGTTTCGGATTGCCCTCGAACAAAACGCGCGTCATTGCGTCCGAAGCGCTCCTGCATTACAGCGTGCCGAACGCCACGCTCTACGATCCAAGCCCCTTCAAAACGTTCACCGTCGGCATGGGTTCGCCGTTCAGCGGCGTGCGCTCCTACCAGGCGCCGAACGGATTGTGGGAGGGCCATCTCATCGATTGGTCCCGCGACATCAAGCAAACCAGCACGCTGGCCATGCGCCGGCTGAGCATCAGTTAATTCGGCCGCGCGCTGACGTTTTCATTCAGCGCGCGCCTCCGGCCCGGCATCGGCTCTCCTTTTCCGATGCCGGGCCACCACCCACCATCAACTCTCAACCCACCACTATTTTGGAAACCTGGACCTATTTTACCGACGACGAAGTTTTTGGCGCGAACGTCAAGGAACGCCAAAGCATCGCGGCCATTCGCGGCAAGGATGATTTGCCGGATATTTGCGCGCAGGTCACCGGGCAGATTCGCCAGGCGTATCTCTTCAGCAATCGCGAACTTGGCCCGGACGGAACCATCCCCGACGGATTGAAATTGCGCGCGATTGCCATCGCCACCTGGCGTTTCGTCAGCGAAGGCGTGCCGCAAAATGAAGGGCTGCAAACCAAAGCGCGCCAGACTGCGAACACTGAGGCGCTCAATTACCTCAATCAAATCACATCCGTCAAAATCGGCAAAACCTCCACGCCCGCCTTTGGCCAACGCGGCATTGATCTGCCTCCACGCCAATTCACCGACACGACCCAGGACGGTTAAGCACTTGCCATTCGTCATTCGTCATTCGTCATTCGTCATTTTCATGAACCCTCTCCAACAACTCCAGCAAGACGCTGTCGCTTATCTGCTCGGCAATCCCGCCACCGCGAGCGTCGGTTACGAGAGTTTTCGCCAGCAGGCCGTTGACGGCGCGGTGAAGCAGGCCATCGCCGGCTGGTCCATCCGGGCGCCAGGCAAAACGGGCGTTTATTGTCTCGTCCTGATGCCGAGCTTTTTCGTGGAGGACCCGAATGTGCCCGGCGTGCAAGGTTCCGTGGAGCTGACCATCCGCACCTTCGAAGATCCCAAAATCAACAACACCAATCTCACCGCCGAGGATGTCGCGCTCGCAAACCTGCATTGGTTCGGTGATGGCCTCGTCATCGCCGGACTGCTTGCGATTTATCCGAGCACAAAAGGACCGGCCCTCAAGCCGAATTATGATTATCCGGGCTTCCTGGTTTACGACACCGTGTTGCGCGGGCAATTGCCGCAGGATTATCCCGGCCGCACGGCGGCGCCCACCATCGCCAACAACTCCGGCACGGTCACGCTCGCGTGCGGCGATGGCGTGGCGACAATTTTTTACACGCTCGATGGCTCCATGCCGCAACCCGGCGACACCAGTGGAACCGCGGCCACAAAAGTTTATTCCACGCCTTTCGGCGTCCCGAATGGAACCATCGTCCGTTGCCTCGCCTGGAACTCGGCGATCCTGCCGAGCGACGTGGAACAGGCAACCGTCAATTTTTAAACCCGAAACTCGAAATCCGAAACTATTTTATGGCACTCGACAAATCATTGCTCAAACGCGGCCCGGCGCTCGTCAGCTACGGCGGCGCAACATTGTTCACCAACGCGGATATTCTCTCGCGCTTCAGCCCGGTATGGAATCCGGTGACCACCTCGATGTATGGCCAGGTGGATCGGTTTATTTCCGACCGCGTTTATAAAGTTCCGTTGCGCTTGTGGGGAGCCTGGGAAAATCTTTCCATGCTTTTTCCAAGTTACGCGATGGCGCCGCAGCCGGGCGCCAGCATTTTTGGCACGGCTGCCACGCCGCTCGTGATTCTCGCGCGCAACGGTGATCAAATCACCTACACCAACGCCCAAATCACGAAGCTCGCGAATCTGCATCTCGGCGCGGACGCCGACTTGTTTTCCGCCGACGTGGAATTCACCTGCATCATTGGCAATTCCGAAGGCGGCACGATGCTCAATCCGGAGGACGCCAACGCTTATTACACCGTCGCGACCGGCGTGGCCTTTTCCGACACCGCCTTCGCGAAAACGAATTACAAGCGCGTCCGCTTCACCGGCGCCTGGGGCTCATTGGCAGGATTCACCGCAGTCATCCCGCAACGCGGGTTTGACATTAGCTGGGAATTGGACGCGCAACCACTGACGGCGGACGGCCTCGGCACGATCGATTTCACCATCGGCGAAAACGTGCTGCAAGGCGCCTGCACGTGCATTCCCATCCAGCCCACCATGGCGCAACTCGAAGCGCAGGCGTCCGCGCAAGGCACACCTTTGGGCGCGTTGATGGGCAATAACGTGGCCGATCTGACCCTGACCGGAAACGGTGGCAGCCCGGTGATCGTGCTGAAAAGCGCCGGCATCGCGGAGCACGGCTACGCCTTTGGCATTGAACCATTGCGCCAGGGAGCAATGACCTGGACGACCACGCGCGGCTTCACCGCCGGCGCACCAAACCCGGTCGCCAGCGCCGCGTAAATCTGTGGCGGCGCCTCTATGAGCGCCGCCATTCAAACGAGCGGAAAAAACCAGCGGCGGTTACAGACCGCCACTACAAGGAAAATGCAAATCCAATTCACACCCACTGGCGCGCCAACGCCGATCACGCTCGGAGACGACGCGAATAAATTCGCCGTCGCCGTGGAGCAACTCGGTGGAACGTCGATTGCGCAGGTGGAAGCGCTCGCGGGCGGCGCGAACCTGGCGCTTTTTCCGCGTGGAAATGTCGGCGGCCAATTTGTTTTTCGCAGTGCGAAAACCTACGCGACCTATCACGACACCTTCGCCCAATTTCTCACCGAATATGGCCGTCTCAATCAGCAAGGATCGCTCGTTATCACTGAGGGCGCGGTAACGCTGACCTTCGGCAGCGCCCTTCTGCGCGGCGTCGAACGCATTTTTGATGCGCACCATTCCGGCGCGCGCATGGGCATCCGCTACACCTTCGCCATCACCACCATCCAATGAAAAATTCAAAATTAAAAATTATAAGGGCCAGGTTGCTTTGGGCTGTGCGGCTCGCAATGATCGTTTCTGCATTCTTCATTCTGCCTTCCGCCTTCTCCCAAACCTCCGTGTTGTTCCCCCTCGCCCAGATGACCGGCAACACCAACGACACGACCATCACCATCCGTCCGGTCGTCAACCCGATCCAATTCCACAGCCTGGTTTATTGGCTGCCCACGTCGGGCATCCAGCTCCGCACTGTCAACGGCTCGGCCACGACGAACCTGATTCCCAATGACTACAACGTCACCATCGCCGGCGTACCCGGCTCATGGAAAATTTCCGTGAGCGACACCAACCTCACTCTAAACGCCGCATTGATAGGCAATCTCAACACCTACACCTATACGAATCCCCTGCCCGGCGTGATCAAATTGATTGCCGGCAACAACATCAGTCTCACACCTCCTGGTGGACAAGGCGTGGTGACCATTGATGCGCTGGGTGGCGGCGGCTCCGCTTCGAATGCCTATCAACTTCAGGCGGCGAACAACCTCGTCTCGCTATCCACCAACGTGACCGATTTGATTTATACGATTTCCGGTGTTTCGCAGACCAACGGGTATCCCTGGGGCACGCTCTACGATCCTGCCGGCGCGGCGCATTCGGCCACGAATGGTTACGCGTGGGGAACGCTTTACGATGCAGCCGGCACCGCGCGTTCCGTCACAAATGGTTATCCCTGGAGTGTGCTTTATGATGCGGCGGGCTCCGCCAGTGCCGCCACAAATGGCTGGCCGTGGGGAACGCTTTACGATGCCTTTGGCTCCGCCTCAGCAGCGACCAACGGTTGGCCATGGGGAGTGCTTTACGATTCCGCCGGAGCCGCTCACGCTGCAACGAATGGTTATCCCTGGGGAACTCTCTATGATGCCGCCGGCAGCGCCGCGTCAGCCACCAACGGCTATCCGTGGGGTGTGCTTTACGATGCCACAGGTTCCGCAACCGCCGCAACCAATGGCTGGCCGTGGGGCATTCTCTACGACCCGGCCGGCAGCGCGAGCGCGGCAACAAATGGTTATCCCTGGAGCGCACTTTATGACGCCGCCGGGGCAGCCACTGCGGCAACAAATAGTTTAGGACTTCCCAGCGGCCTCGCGGCGTTCCGCGGCACAAACACGTTTGCGTCCACGAACGTTGCCACCGTTTCCACGCCTGGTCTCGTGAAGGTGGATAATTCCACCATCGTCGTTGGGAGCGACGGCACCATTTCCGCCACGACCGGCGGCGGTGGCACGGTCACGAGCGTCGGATTGTCCATGCCTGGTGAGTTTTCCGTGAGCGGCTCGCCTGTAATCGGCGCCGGCACACTTTCCGTCACGCGCACCGGCACGGCAAATTTTCTAAATTTCGGCGCCACAAACCTTGGTTTCGTCGCCGTCGACCAATGGCAGTGCATCACCAACCCAGCCAATCATTCGCTCGCATTTTTCAACGCACTCTTTGGATTCGCGCCAGTAACAGTGTTCACCAATGGCTCACTGAATATCGGCGGCGCGATGACCAATAACTTCGGTTTCTTTGGGAACGGCGCTGGGCTCACGAACCTTCAAGGCTCAAATGTTTTAGGCGTCGTTCCCATTAATACCCTCCAAACCAACCAATATGCCTATTTCGACGGCTCAGGCGGCATCACCAACGTGAGTTCCACCATCGATGGCAGATGGTGGACCAACATCTTCGGCACCAACATGGTCCTGGACACGGCTGTCCTCGCCCCGATCTCCAATGCCACCAACTACACGGCCACGCTTCGATCCGGAACCGTGGGAATGCAGACCCTCTACGGCGCGAATACGAACGCGAATATTTCGCTCGTCGGCACCAATCTCTCCGACGTCGAGCGCTCGGTGTTCATCAACAACTTCACGAGTTCCGTCAATTGCAATCTCACATTCACGTTCGTGGCGGCGACCAATCAGAATTTCAGCGCGGTCGTCTCCAATGGCTGGGGCGCAATTTTCAATTTCTGGAACGCGGACAGTTTCGGCACCAACGTGCTGGTGAGTGACGCGGGAAGGTACCACCACTAATGAAACACCAGGTCCCCAGCTCCATGTTACGCCGTCGAAAATTCATCAAGCAGGGCGCCTTGTTTGTTCCCGCGCTCTTTCTGCCCAGGCTGATGGACGCGACTCCCACGGTTCGCCGGCCCGGCATTGCGGGAACATATAATCATTCAATGCCCGCCTCCGGCGGCGGCGGCGGTGGTGGCCCGGCCGCATTCATCGTTTCAGGCCATGGCACATCCAGAAACAATTTTACCGGTGTCGTGGGATGCAAGTTCACGGCCAGCGCGAACATGACCGTCACAGCTCTGGGCCGCCTGGTCCTTTCGGGAAACACGCATACCCATGTTGTTTTTCTCTGCACGGCGGGCGGGACAATCATCACGTCTCAAACAATTCCAACTTCCGGCATCACCGCTGACACCTACAATTTCGTCTCCATAACTCCCGTTTCGTTATCTTCAGGAACCTCGTATTACCTCGTTTCTCACGAGGATAGCGGCCTGGATTCGTGGTATGACCAGGCCGCGGTGACGACTTCGACCGGGACCATCAATAACTCCGCACATGCCGGTTCTGATCCGCCGGTAATCTTTACCAACGACGCGGCCGGCGAATGCTTCGTAAATCCAAATTTTCAATATACGATCCCGTGAAACGTTTCCTAAGAGACTGTCTGAAAATTGCAAGGGGTGCTGCGGCGAGGGATTTTGGCCGTGGACAAGGCGGCGAGGCTCCGAGCATCCCCGCAGCGGGCTGCGAGGGCCGAGCCAACGCAGTCCACGGACAAAAGACCCGCCGCCCGGAGGGTTTTCGTGCAAAAGGCTCTCTGGCTTCGTTGCTCCTCAGTCACAGAGCGCCTTGGCTATGCTCCTTCGTCGCGCCTCGCCAGAGAGCCTTTTGCACGAAAACAGCGCCCCTTGGAATTTTCAGACAGTCTCTAACCATTTTACTCTCGCTCTTCGCGTCCGCGTCGCTTTCCCCGGCGGTGACGGTGACCAATGAAATCGATCTCACGCATAACTGGACGAGCTATGACAGTCCGCAATTTTCCGCGCCGTCCTATGTGCTGGGCGGCTCCGATTTCGCCACCTGGTTTTATTGCATGTATCCGCAATACACCAACCACATTTACACGCTCGGCGAGGGCGGCTCCAGTTGGGGTGGTGACATCACCAACAGCGTGGAACTCGCCTATCAGCCGCTCTGGGCCAGCTTCGCGGTGCCCGGTTACAGTATTTTTCTGGCGAACAATAATGGCGGTTACGGCAGTAATGACGTTTATACCATCGGCCAGCTTGCCGCCGAAGCGCCCACCACCACCTTCAACGGAACCGCGCTCACCAATGAAGCCATTCCCACCCAGCCCATCACCTGGCTATTCACCGGAAACCCGATTGAGGATTTCACGGCGGCTTCGAACCGCAACAACGGCTCGCTGGCGCTCAACGCGCTGGAAGGAACGCCGAGTTTCGATCTTTACAACGAGTTGTTCACCAATACCGCCGGCTCAAGCGACGGCACCAATTTCTATGCGGGCGGCCATCCTCATCCCGGCCTGTCGCTCGTTTGGGCGTTCTGGCAGCTTCAGAACTGGGGCATTGAAACCAATATCGGCACGCTCACGTTCGATTGGGGCAATGCGAAGGCTTATACCAATTTCTGCGCGGCCACGGGGATTTCTGTTTCCGGCCTCACTTTAAGTGCCACGGTCAAATGGGATCGCATGCCGATGGCCTGGGATGTTCCAGACGGAATAATCACCAACAATGCGACCAGCGCGTTCACGCTCGCGCCGCAATTCGGGACTTACTTCAAATGGATTTTGCAGGTGACGAACCTGCCGTTCGGAAATTACCACGTGTTCATCGACGGCAGCAATGTGGTCGAGCTCACGAGCGGACAATTGGCGGCGGGCTGGAACATGTTCACGAATTACAACGGCGCCTTGTGGGCGCAACGCAAGGAAGTTTTGGGACGCAAACGCGATCAAATGGGTTGCGACCGTGTGAGCCTGGTGGAACACAGCGCCGGCAGTACGGGCATTCTGGGAGTGGGCGACATGGTCAATTACGGTTCTGCCGCCTTCAGCCAATACAGTTCCGGAAAACGAGGCACCAACTTCACGGCCATCCTGGCGACGGATATCGCTCATGTGCAGCAATACGACGCCTACATCAACGCCGCCGCGCAGCAGACGAATCACACCGTTCAAATTTCTCAAATCATCCCTCTCTTCGCCCCGTTCCACCAATGAAATTTTTAGCGCGATTCTTTTTGAACTTGCACCAGCTTTTTTTCGGCCGGTCTCGAATCGAAAATGCAAATCATCGAACCGCCGATACAACCTCAATGGCTGAGGAACCCTCGGATTTGCGGTCACGGAAAAATTCGACCGCAGAAAACACGTTCACAGCCGTGCAATCGAACAATGCAAAGGAGGAGATAGGCATCATTTCGTCAAACGCGGATCACCTTCCGCAGGAACTTGCTGGCGCTGATTCACACGCGCCGGCCTCATTTCATGGAGAAGAGGAACACCAAACGGACGCCGCCACGGCCGCCTCAACCAGTTCTGGTGAACACGCGGAAAATCGAATTACCGGCGTGCGACCTGCCGCTTCGGCCACCGTTTCCATTTTGGAAAACTCGGTTTCCACCCCGCGGCACGCAGCCAAAACAGGGACGAAGAGTTCCAATACGCTTCCCTCCACTTTTTCGGTTCCTGCGTTTCCTCCGCACGATGTTGAATTGGCGGCGACAGTTCATCGGCTCAACGAAACGGTTTCCGACCACATGCGCAATCATGTCACGCGTCAGGAATTAAGGCGTGAACTGGAATCGCTCCGCCGCCTCATGGAGACCAAAAAATGACCTTTGACACTCTCGAATACAACAGCGTCGAACGCTCCTTCGCCAACTGGGGCTTCGATCGCCATGCGCGTTGCGAACGACACAACTCGCGAGAGGATGTTTTTCGCGCGACCGTGGCCGGCGCTTCGATTTCCGACGATCCGGTTTTTCCTTTCGAAGGGCTCGTCATTATTCGCGCCGGACGCGTGAGCGCGGATGGCTCGGACAACTCCTTCAGCGGCGGCTCAACGAAATTCACTGGCAAACGAGTCGGCATGGAAGCGTCCGCCACCAGCTCTGCGCAAGGCGTCACCTATGAGTTTCTGGGGCCGTGGTATGATCTCGCCAACACGCATTATCTCCAGACCTTCAAAGGCGCGGCGGTTCTTCCATACGCGCCTGGCGAAATCGTGCTGAACACGTCTACCGCGAATAGTTCAGGTTCTCTTTGCTACATCAGCATGGGCGACCAAATCCAGGCCATCCTGCAATGGCTTTTGGATCAATACGCCGCGCAGGGAATGTCCGCGCCATTTCAATACGTGGGCCGCGATCTGAACGCCGGCGCGATTGACCTGAGCACCACCGGCACAGCCGCAGTCGGCCAAAACACCGACAAAGCCGGCAATGCTTATGATTTCCATGTCAACGCAGGCGCCACGATTGACGCCGCCCTGTTCGCGCAATTTCTGCCGAGTTACATCGCCAAGCCGATGATGTGCGCGCAGGCATTGCAGAAAATGCTTGAGCTCTCGCCGCGCACGAATATCTGCTTCGATTATTCCACCACGCCGCCGACATTATTCGTGCGCTCGGTGGATAATTTTTCGCCGGTATCACTCGCGCTCTTTAACGGCGCCGATCATAAATCACTCAATATAAAACGCCGCGACGATCTGATCGCCCGGGCCGTGGTCATCACGTATCGCATCACCAACACGGTGAATGGCAAACAGGCCGTCGACTATGCCCTCGATAAATGGGGCGCGCACGGTGCGAACAACGCCAGCGACCCGAGTGCAGGTTTGCGCGTCCTGTCCGAGACCATCGATCTCCAGGGCTACAATGTCACCACTACCACCGCGCAGATGGATTGCGAACCGCTGGCTTGCATGGGTGGAACAAACGCCACCAAGCGCGCGTGGTGGGCAAGCCGCCGCGGGGGCGAGCAGCCGAAATTCGCCGACAGCCGCCTGCGCTTTCAGGACAATAGTTTCGCCGAAACGACCATTCCCGACGCCGCCATTACCTACGCGACCACGTACGGCGTCGATTCCGACGGCAACCCGCGCGTGGCCGGCGCGGGCTTGTCCGCGGCAGATCTCACTCTTTTCACCCATCGCCTCGTCCGCGGCACGCATCATTCCTGGATGACCATCGGCGACGTCCCAGTTCGCTCACTCAAAGTCCGCGTCAGCGTCCGAACCGAGTACGCGCTCTACGATGTCGTCGCCACCGGTGATGCAGTCAATCAACTTCCCGTCAGCGAACACGCCTCGAATATCGCCACGAACGGCAGCCGGCAGGGCAAGGTGAACACCGAGGAAACGCATTGCGACATTGAACTCACTAATGCGGCCAATGCGCTCGACGGCTCGCCTTTCACCGCCAGCACGATCGCCAGCGCCACGCCTGGCGAAGTCTACATTCTCGGCGCCGGCGGCATCGCGCAGTACCTCTTCAACGCGCTCCAGCCGTTTCAATACGACGGTGATTACGCCAAGGTCGAAGCCGATTTTGCCAACAACATCAGTCTCACGAATGCGATCAATTTCACCGGCGGCCGAGGCGAATGGGCCACCATGAATGCCCAACCGCAAAGCATCCTTGAAGACTTTGGAGCCAAGGAAACATTCGTGCAGATTGGCGTGGCGAACCATTTGAGCGCCGGACAATTGTCGTCGTTGCTTAACATGTGGGCTTTCCGGCGTCCCTGGTACAACCCGGCCGTGCGCGCGGATAATTCCATCGCGAACGGTGGCGAGGTGGCGATGCCACAAACTGCCGGCGGCGCGAATGCAACCGGCGGCCTCGCCAACCACAACGAATTCGTCACCACGGATTACAGCACAGCCAACGACCCATCGTCGGCCGTGAACGCGCAGATAAAACTAAGCGCGCAAAAAGTCACTTCAGTCCTGGCGGCAACCACACCCACGCCTGTCGACGGTTCAATCCCTCCCAAAATCATCGACCCGAAGGAAATTTCTTTTTGCGACGAAACCGGCGCCGTGATTCAGGCCATCCTGCTGGCCGGAGGATTTTACACCAAACCGTGAATAGAATGCAGAAGGAAGAACGCAGAATACAGAAGCTGGGTCGAGCGTCCTCGCGAACCGTTTTCATTTCTTCATTCTGCATTCTGCATTCTGACTTCTGACCTATGGGGAATCAGCCACCTTACCGAATGCCTTGCGAAGCAGTCGCGGGCCAACCGCTCTTTTTTCTCGGCGGCCCTTTTCAGCACGCGCTCGCGCCGGTCCTGGCGGACAAATTCCTGAATGTCACAACCGTGCCTAACCCCGCAGGCTCTGGCGATCCCGTGCCGGCCTACGAACGTTTTACTCAGGACTTCAGCGGCGGAGAGAGTTGCGAGGTTCATCATTGCTATCCTGAGGCGGCGCCCTGCTCTGCCTGGCTGAGGCCATTTCCCGAGAATACGTTTGCACATACTCCAGGCGATTCAGTCAATTTCGCGGTTGCGCGAAAGTCCGGATTCAAAGCCGTCCAGGCGCGCCGCTATTGGAATGGCCGTTTCGGTTATGTGAACAAGGAATCCTCCAACGGACCGGACAACGTGCAAGGCTGCGGTGATGCCACCCAGACCCGCTGGCGCTCGTACACCAGCGCCGTCGATGACGCCAAGTATCTCGACCTGGAAATCTCCGCCTCCTGGTCCCAAACCACCTACGATTATTCCGGCGGCGGTTCGCCAACCACTGACACCATTACTGAAACACTTTCGTTGACGCAAAGCATCGATGCACAATCCGGCTTGTACACTTTCTCGGATCTCACCATTTCTCCCAACGACGACCGAAATCATGCGCTCGCCCTGTACGCGCCCGCGCTTTGGAAATGGTCGGACATCATTGCCCGCATGACCGCCGAGATAACGACAGGCGCCGGAACGACCAAGGTTTGTTCCGGTAATTCGATCACCATCACTGATGAAAGCTCGCGCGTGCTCGAACAAGTCTACTGGGATCTTGTCGCGGGCACTTTCAGCCGCAACGTTTATCAATGGAGTTCCACCGGCACGCAACTCCTCACGACCAGTGAATCCGTCACTGTCACGAACACTTCGATCCATTACACGCTCACCACGAACGAATACAACACGCCCGGCAGCGATCCCGATGCCATCAGCAACAACACCGTGCTGGACGTCACCGGCACGCTTACCACGCCGCTGACGAGCGGCACGGTCTACGAAGACATCAAAGCGTTGCTCGGTTATTGGAATCTCGCGGATGATGCCCAATATCCCTGGCGGACAGACATCAAAGTCAGCGCCGCGCCGCTGGTATCGCGCGACGAACTCTCCAACTCGGATTTTATTGAAAATTGGTTTGTGAAGGATTATGGCGTCCCCATCACCGATGTCTTCGGCCTTACGCTCGGTGATGACGGCTGGACCGGCGATTGCGGCATTATCCTCGCGCAGGATCCAGGCACCGGCGTAACCGCCGTTGCCATTGATTTGCCGGTCACGAGTGGCGAAGACCTCACCGCGGCGGGCATTGGCGCGGGCAATCCCTTCAGTCATTGCCTGCCGACCAGCTACGCGATCACCGGAGGCATGCTGCCGCCCGGCGCATCTTTCGACACGACGACCGGCCTCGTCACCGGCACTGCCACCGCCGCGGGTCATTACGGCATCACGGTTCAGGTCACTGGCGCAGCGCCCGCTGCCACGGGCGCGGTCCTCGGCGCGCCCAAGCCCGCCGGTTATCAGAATTTTTTCGATTTTAATTACCTCGATATCCTCGGCTGCTGCTATCTGCCACCCGACAATCCCGGTTTTCAAACCTGGTCCTGGTATCAGAACGGCTGGGGCATGGACGTCAGCACCTTCAACACAAACTCCGGCTGCCAATTGCCCCAGAACGCCACGCAATGGAGCAATTATTTTCAAAGCGTCAACAAACCGCAGGGCGCATGGCTCTTTTACAATGATACCGGCCAAAATTATTTCGGCGCTGATTGCGTCTCGTCTGAAGGCGGCAGCGGCGCGGGCGATGCCGACGCGTTGTGGGCTTGCAAATACGCCGAGTGCCTCGAACAATGGAACTCGCAAAACTTTGCCCGCCCCGCCGGCGATGACAAATTTGCCTTCGATGAAACCCAGGTTTTTTGCGCCACGAACGTATCCGGCTCCGGCACAGGCTCAACCTGGTCGCTCACGAATCCCATCACCGGCAGCGCGCCGCCGGACGCCACCGACTTCAGCGGCATCTGGGGCGGCCCAGTCGTGGGTGGATTTTATAATATCACCAGCTACTCGGCCGGAACGCTGACGCTCGGCACAAAAGTTTACGACGCGCCGAGCAATTGGACCTCCAAGAGCAACGGTGACAAAGCATTTTGCTTCGGCAAATTGCGTTATCCCTCCGCCCCATCGCTTCTGGGCCGCATCGCTGTGACTCCCGATTCAACCGGCACGATTTTCACCTTCGCCGCGCCGCAGCCCACGTTCGGCATGAACAGCACGACGCACCAGGAACAAATCGATTTGTGGGATGCGAACATGACTTCATTGGCCACAAACGTCACCGCGACGCGAATCAGCAACACCCAGTTCTCACTTCCCACCTCTTACCTCTCACTTGCCTTTGTCACGATCCTCGGCGCGGCGAAATGGTACGTGAACGACACCAACCCCAAAGGCGACTACGCATTGTTGCAATGGCTCGCCGATTTCCGTTCGGCCGCCGAATACAATCGGCTGGCTGGAATTGTGGATTGTTCCGGCACGCAGGTTCCCCAGCCCACCGCCAACGCCGGCGGCGGCCCAGTCGCCAACCCATTCGCCACGTTCACCCAAACGCCCGCGTGCCTGCCATTCGCGCCCTGCGCGCCCAAAGTCATTTGCATTTCGCCCAACGGCGAAAATTTTTCGAACGGCGTTACCTATCCATTTCCCAATTCATTTGCTTGCGATCAACAATACGGCTCCAAATGGTGGGCTTACCTCCAGTCCACGATGACCGACTTGTTCTGGCAGCCACCACACCGCCCCTGCAACATCGAATCGTGCGCCAAATGGCTCATGGACAGCGGCCTTTGCGCCGACGATGTGCCCGGCAGTTGTCCCGGTGACGAAGATTACATTCCCGGCGAAAGCGTTCCGCCGGAATATTATTTCCCACATGCCCCGCAAGTCGAAGCCCGCCTGAGCGTCCCATGCAATTACGGCGCGGCTCAGGACGAATGCGCTCCAGCGCTTCCCGCCGATATCCAAATCGGCTGGCTCTCACCGGTGGATTTCAGCGAGGGCGAGGTCGCCCTGCCACCTCTCGCGCCCGGCGCGCTCAGCGACCGCGGCGAACCCGCCGGAGCTTCCGCCTCATGGGATTTCCACGCGCTGGTTTGCGCGCATGGCGCCGGATGTCGATTTAATTACCAACTCCCCGCCTGCTGATGAACGTGCAATCCAGCCCAAACTCGAAACTCGAAACCCGAAACTTGAAACTTGAAACTTACGATTGTAACGGGCGCGAGCAGCAACCATTTCCTGCCGCTGCAATCCCTGCTCTGGACCATCTCACAATTTGAACCGGCTGCCCGAGTCATCGCCTGGGACCTCGGCCTCACACCGGATGAACACGCGTTCATTTCCAACCCGCCGTTTTCCCTCGCCAACTTCGAACTGAGGACGTTCGATTTCACAAAATACCCGCCGCACTTCAACATCAACGTCGAAGCCGGCCGCATGGCCTTCCGCCCGACCGTCGTCGCTCAAATTGCCCACGAGCTTCTGCCTCTCAACCCTCAACGACCAGCGATCGTGTGCTGGTTGGATGCCGGCTGCCAGCTGCGCGAACCGCTCGATGCCATTTGCTCCTGCATCGCCAAAGATGGCATTTATTGCCCCTGCGCACCCGGCGCCATCGGCGCCTGCCTGCATCCGTCATCCCGCGCGCCTCTGGGCGTCACCAACGATCTGATTCCAAAACCGATCCGCGATGCTGGCATTTGCTGCTTCGACATCAGCAAACCCGAAGTCATCGCCCTGCTGGACCGCTGGGCAGCCGTGGCGCTCGACAAAAACTGCTCTGCGCCCGAAGGCTCCACTCGCCGCACCCATCGCCAGGATGCCGTGTTCGCCGTGCTTCTCAATCAGGCCATGCAAACCAATCGCTGGACGCTCGAAGGCAAACGTCTTCGCGGTCTGGCGATCAAACAGGACAATCTCACCCTCGCCGAAACTCAATTTCGCGTTGGAAAACTGGGACCGCCGACATCCCGCCGGCCAGAACGTTTTGCCAAAACTCCATCCGGTGCCCGTTAATGCATACCCCCTTCCTCCCATCCGCCGGCCAACGTGCCGCCGGCGTCCCGCCGGCGGTCATCGCCTCGATCCATCCCAACCGGATTGCACCCGTCCCAATTACCGAATGGCCGCTCTGGGCACGCGCCGTCGCAAAAATTCGCCGCCCCACCGATATGGGCCTTGGCGACACCGTTGTCCACCTCATCGGCAACACGCGCTCCGAGAAATTCAGAAAATGGTTTCACCGCAAATTCGGCCGCACCTGCGGCTGCACTGAACGTCAGCGGTGGTTAAATCAGAAGTATCCCTACAAATAAAAAACGAGAAAATTGTGACGTCAAATGGTCGGGGCGGTGAGATTCGAACTCATTCCGGCCTGAACCGAAAAATCTGCGAAAACCGTAGAAAACTCAATGTTTTCAAGGGTATTTTGCTCCTTTTCCGCGCCAGTGTCAATGCAGGAAAATGAACCAAAATGAAAGCCGAGTGTTAGAAAATGTTAGACGTGTTTTCCTCTCAAATTCCGCGCGTCAAATCGTGAACCGTTGTGCCGAGAGCCTTCGCAATCCGTCCCAAGGCATCCACGGAAATGGTTTTTGCTCCACGTTCAATTTCGCTGATGTATTTGGGATGTAAATCAGCCTTTTCCGCCAACTGTTCTTGCGTCACTTTTCGGTTTTTCCGATGCACTCGGATATGTTCACCCAAGATTCGGCGGTTTTGAGACGTTGCCACTATATCAGCAAACCAATAAATACCCCCGGCAATAAACCACCTATAAGTTGAGTTTTTTCACTTGCATTCCATAAACGTGCGTGCGATAACCGCCATAACTGAATCGCGTCTGATCTCCCGGGATTTCAGGAAAGAGAACCTGTTATGAAAACCACTCAGCGTGGCGTGCTCTCGCTCGCCGCAATACTCACCATCCTTTTTGCCGTTGGCCTTGCGCTTCGGGCGCAAACCGATGGTCAAGCAACCGACAACACCTTGCAGCCAGTCCCGGTCGCCAATCTCCCCCAAGGAGCAGCGTTTTTCAGAATGTCAGACTACCTTACCAGCGGGGGAAGCTTGGGGGCACCATGGCCGTTTTTAATGAACACAAATGCCACCGTGTATTGGATGAGTGGAGACGCCTTTCTGGTTGATGACGCCTCCATTACCAATGACCAAGACCTCACAAATGCACTGTCGCTCTTGGTGCACCCGCAAGACCAATTCTCAGCAAACTTGATGAGTGGCAGAACCATGATGGCGGCAGATTCGATTGATCCAAATGACGGTGACACAAATTCCACCGGAACGGTTACAAATTACGCTCAGTATACGCCCTTTGTGCCCCCGACGAATGGCCTCTGGATTGAAGTGCCGACAAACAGTTTGGCAATCGCAGGCCAATTTTCCGTCATTCTGCACAACACCTCCGAAAGCGAACCTTACGACGTGCTGACCAGCACCAACCTTGCGCTGCCGCTGGCTCAATGGATTGTGGTAACCTCCGTGCTAGGCGCAACAGGAGACTTTACCCCCGTCCAACTGGCGCTAAACGGGCAGACCAATCTTTTTGTATCGGCGAGATTTGCGGGCAGTTCCGACGACAGTGGAATTCCTGACTGGTGGCTGCTCAGATACTTTGGGCAAACCGGCGTTGATCCAAACGCTGATGCTGACGGCGACGGTTGGTCGAACGTGGAGGAATATGAAAACGGAACCGACCCGAATTCTTTCGACACTCCCCCTCCACCCCACATTTTAAGCGCGATTTTAGACGGGAGTGGCAATATCCATTTAACATGGACGCCGGGAGGCGGGCCCGTTGCACAATATGCGGTCGAGAACCTCAATGATTCAACCAACACCGTGAGCGCGAGCGACACAGACGGCAGTGTGCCAGCAGATTTTGAGTTCGGGGTATCCGAATTTGGCGGCGAACCAACGCTACAGGTCGAGGCAATTTACAGCGGTAGATTGAGGGTGCCAAGCCAACAAGTGCGAGTTGGAAACTATGGCCCCAATCTTAACGTGCAATTCTTTCGTGGACCGGGCGGGGGGTTATATTTTGCTGTGCAAGCTGCTCCCATCAATCTTTCTAAGGTGCGAGTTCTTTGGCAGACATCTGACGATGGTTGGCACTACACCGACGTGTACGCAACAAACATTGTGAACGGAATCGCGCCTGTTCCCCTCGATATTTACTCCGACGGCTACTCGGGCGGGATATTGGATTATCAACTGTATTATACAGATGGAACGTTTAGTCCTGTCACTTTCGATTTCGTTTATCGCTCCAATGAGGAAAATGATCCCTTCGCTTTTACGTCCACTAATTTCGTGAGTCAAGCAAGGCAAATGAAAGAAAACCTGGATTTTCTCTTGCGTTCGGCGACCGTCACTACCCCATTCTCTTACGCTTCCGCTATAGATACTGACGACACGGACAACGGTGTTCCGAGAGAGGCCGGTCGCCAGTCAACTTGGAAGACCTTCACCCGCGCCCAAGGTTCAACGGATTACGAGTACGATGGCTTTCACGTGTTTAGCCCCGATCTCATTTACGATGTCATGGATGATGTGCGGCCTCTAAAGGAAAACGCCTTATGGAGCAATTTCGCATACAATCTGAACAATTTCGATGTGACCGGAACCCTCACCAATGGCCCCATCTGGGAAAAGGATGGTTCTTCACTGGCGGTAAGAGAACTGGAACATCCGAATGTGCGGATTGTCGGAAGTGGAACACAGCCTCCCTTCCCATTGCCATTAAGCACCACAAATTCTGAGTGGATTTTTCGAGAGTACTTTAATGCGCTTGTACCCGGATTTTATGGCGACGGAGGAATTGACTCTCCTGCTCAAGAGGAATTTGGGCTTTATCTGTCAGGAACGAATATCATGCTGCCTACCGCCGTGAGGAATTGTTACGGCTTGCTCTTGAACTCCTTGGAGGTGGGAACAAACACAGTCATTCTGCCCGGTGCAAATTTGTCCGCAGTGACTGCATCCGGGCCTGTGTTTATGAATTTTGAAAATCCGGGTTTGCACACGGTTGATTATTATTTTGCGAGTCAGACGCCTTATCTTTGGTATGGCGGCACCAACCCGCCGCCGCTTCCCGGCTATACCAATTTCACTACAACCAATGTTTCGCCTCCAATCATAACCGGTTTCAACCAGCTTTTCGGGAATCTCATCACGGTGTCCTCATGGGCCAAACAGGAAATTACCAATGGATATGCCGGAAAATACGCCTACTTGGAACAATATTTGGATAAAGCATATCAAATCGATGCGAACGGAAACATTACAACCAACGAAGCGGGCCTGATATCTCCGTATGGAGAATTCTTTCCCACAGTGCCCGGCCCAGCAGCCATCGTGACAATGCCCGACATTGATACTGGCGAGCGCGGGACCGGAATCGTTTACACGATCAAATTACAATTTGATGTAAATCACGATGGCGTGATGGATTTGAGCTATGCAGGGCCGGACAATACAATGAACGGCAACGGTGACAGCGCTGGGACGGTTGCGCGGCCTTTCGTGTTTTGGAGGAACGATAATTACGACCGCAATACACCTGATGAGGATGATGGAGTCTCATACGATGACGATGTACAACAAGCTGATTCTCCGGGCAGCACAGACCACGATACCCCGGATTATGAATATCGGGACGGTGCAGGCAACCGTGTTATGTCTTGCACACGTGATGTTCAGGACTTTGCCAGATTATGGATTTGCGGAGTAACCACAAACTTGCTGGCGGCTCTGCCGACAAATGCCACAGTGACATTGAGCCTGGGGCCGAATCCGGTTTTCCCCGATGACGACAACCCCACCGTCGGAAATCCTGTGATCGATCTATTTGCCGCAGCAGATGCTGATGGCGGCATTGGGTATCTCACTAACGAATCATCCGCCGTTCTCCAGACGATAAAGCCTTACGTAGGGAGGGTCGGGCCGGGCCAAAGCATTCAGCTTAATACCAGCGAGTTGGCCGGTGATCTTGCCCAAGGACACTTTGTATTTTGCGGTGTCAGCAACGGCTTCGGAGAAATGGCGTTGACCATAGCGGACGGCAATGGAAACGTGCTGGCACAAACACGCTCTTACATCGAGATCAAAGAAATAAAACAAATGTATGAACGCTGGACGGTTGGAGACAGTCGCAATATCGCGCCGGTAACGAATTCCTTGCTCGCAGCGGACAATTTTCCGTCGGACGCCGGATTGGCTCTGCCGTTTCAATATGATTACAGCGCGATTACGGACACCAATACACCATATATCCTCTATGTGCACGGGTGGAATATGCAAACGTGGGAAAAAGATCGTTTCGCTGAAAGTGCATTCAAACGCCTCTATTGGCAGGGGTATCAGGGAAGGTTCGGCATTTATCGCTGGCCGACCGGGAACGGCTTTACAGGATGGAAAACCGCACTCACCGACCCTGACAATTACGATGACAGTGAGTATATTGCTTGGCGGTCTGCCACTGGGCTGTTGAACAAATTGACAGACCTCAATACTCAATATCCTGGGCACGTTTATATGATGGCGCACAGCATGGGCAACGTCGTCGCCGGTGAAGCATTGAGGCTCGCATCCAGTAATGAGGTTGTGAATACCTACGTTGCCAGTCAAGCGGCAATCCCAGCGCACGTGTACGATGATAGTTTGCCTGATTATTCGTTCGATTATGGGGTCAATTTTGGTCCAAATACTCCAAATATCTACAAAGATTGGCTTTTAACAAATAGTGCAGCCGTTGGACGACGAATTGATTTTTACAACACGAATGATTACGCATTGAGCCGTCCGCATTGGGAGCTCGATCAATTGCTGAAACCCGACCAGAGCCTGCTATCCTGGAGTTACTTTTTTGATGGGTACCCTTACGATGGAGTTGGAAATTACAACGCCGGCGCGCCAGATGACACTCCGCCATGGAATCATTTTTTCAAGAAACTTCCGTTTGGCGACCCGAACTATTTTGACATCGTAAATGTCACGACTAATCGCTATGAAGTGATGGCTTACGCAGCGCAAGCTCGTTCGTCCGCTCTTGGCAGAACGCCAATAACCACTTTTACAAGTCTTGATATGACTGACCCAGATAGTCACGTTTGGCCCCCCGATGTCTCCGGCCATAATTACGCTGATCATTTCTGGCATAGCGCTCAATTTCGTGGGGACTGCTGGCAGCAGTGGAACTATTGGAATACTTTATTGCATTCTGGAATTCAGGGTTTCAATATTAGCAACTGATGAGAATTAGACGTTCAATTCTTTTTTTTGGTGCTGCTATTTTCGTCTTGATTGCATTAATTCTTTGGCAGGGTAAAAAGTCCAAGGAAGCACTTTCAACAACGGCGGCGGAAACAAATTCTTCCCCGCAAGCCGCCGCAAGAAGCACGCCGACACCCACAGTGAAATCCAATGTGCCAATAGTAACGGCCAACCCGGGGATTACGAATCCATCTCCTCATACGGAGAATAAGGCCGAGCAGGCTATAAATGTGCTTTCAACGTATAACGACGTTCCGATTGATTTTTACGGCAAGGTTGAAGATCAGGTTGGCGGCCCTGTCGCAGATGCCACCATCAACTTTGGCGTCCGAATCTACAATGGATCAAACTCTACCGTTAAGCATGGGCAAGTAACGACGGACGGAAATGGATTTTTCACTATTAAAGGTTATCACGGGCAAGAGTTAGGGCTTGCTCCGCACAAAGCCGGATATTCTCTGGCAACGACGGAGACATTGTTCAAATACTCGCACATGGAAGAACACCCGTTTGTGTCTGACCCGAATAATCCGACTGTTATTAAAATGTGGAAACTGCAAGGCGCAGAGTCACTGATTAACATTAATAAAGAATACAAAATACCATTCACGAGCGATCCGGTCATTTTTGACTTAATTGCTGGAAAACTCGTCGCGTCCGGCGGTGATATTAAGATAAAAGTCAATAGGCCGTCAGGAGAAATTTCAGAACGCCGTCCCCAGAAGTGGAGTATTACCTTCGAGGTTATAAACGGAGGCTTCATCCCAACTTCCGGGAGTGAAGCTGCGGTCACATTCATCGCACCGGAACAGGGCTATGAGGCTAGTACTAACTTCGATAACAACAACGGAATAGATATGTTTGATAAAGCGTTCTTCACGGACAGTCGAAATGGCCAAGTTTACAGTAAGTTTCATCTTTGGATTCGCATCAATAATAAGCCGGACGATTTCATGTACTTCAAGTTCAGTGGTGTGGCGAGCACAAATGGGTCGCGCAATTGGGAGGCGACCGCACCTGCAACAGAATGAAATGAATAACTTCATACGCGTTTTAACGGTATTACTCTCAGTAGGCGAAGGTGTCGGATGGTCAGTGATTACGTTTGGGATTTGGTCTTTTGGCAATTCGCTCCGAGGCATGGGAGATGGGGCGGGCACAGAGTCGGGCGGCTCTGGAATGCTTGGCGTCTTGCTAATCGCCGTTATTTGGCTAATCCCGACAAGCCCGTATATCTTGCTCGTATGTAATTCGTTTAATCTCATTCCAGGAAACAAACTCCGTCGTACCGCCCAAATCTATTCCTATTTCGTTTTGGCAATTATGAGTTTGATTGAACTCAGAATTCTTCACGGCCGTCTCGCGCCATTGGTTTTGGGAAACGTGGCTGCCGTTGCGCTTTGGATATGGCACACCCGCAAAGCCTCGGAGAAACCGGAGGCTTCAACAGTTTAGTAACGAGAACCATTGGTACGGCGGCATTGATCTCAGCCGCCATGTCTCACACGAAAAGAACCCCGGCCAGAATAGCCGGGGCTTTCTACTTCAAGTGGGCGGGACATGGCGTAAAGCAACGCCCGCGCTTTACACCCGATATGCGGGGTTTCGAGGGAATTTGCCCACTGGGCACTAAAAATTCATGGGACATTGGATTTTTTACTGATTACGCATGAGTTTGGGCCTGCTTTGGACCCTGCTCGGGATGCTACGGAGAAAAAGATTCCTTACCCTCTTTGTCCACGTCTTGTTTTATGTCCTCTAAGATTTTCTTTAGCTCTGCTTCCGGCTGCTGGCTCCGCAGCTTGGCGAGTTCAACGTCCAAGCTGCCAGCCTCGCATCTCTTAACCCGAATGCGTTTTGTTTTACTCATGCAATGTCTTGAACACCGAACCAGTTCAGAACTGTGGCGCGGGCGTCGGGCAATCGGTAGGTCATGCCGGGATGCTGCTTGGCTGGTGCGATTGATTCCTTCTCGTGTTCAAGCTCGCGCATGGCGGCATTGAACTGGCGTGACACTGCCGTTGGCTCGTGCGGTAAATTCTGGCCAGCGAAAAATTGGCGTTCAGATTGCAAGGCGGCTTGACGATATGTGTTCAACAATCGCATCGCCTCGGAGATTAACTCAAGCAGCAACACCCTGGCACCGTCAAAGTCTTTCCCAATGTGCCGCTGGAGCGTAATGGCAACAGCATGGGCATCATCGCCGCGAAACTTGGCGAGCTTCGATTGCAACTCCACAGTTTCCTCGATGCTTTTCGCCGCTGTGAGTTCCCGGCGCAATCGTTCGGCTGTTTGTTCCGGGTGAAGTTGTTCCTCGTATATCAGCGTCTTGGCTTCGTAGATCGCCAGCGCTTCCTTGCATTTGGCGATAAGGGTTTGAATGGATTTTTCGGTAAGTAATCGTTGCTGTGTTGTCATGGGTTCTTGGTGGCTGTCTTGATGAGGGCGCGGACGGTCGGAAACGCTTTAGCCAGTTTTTCCAGCCGTTCCTGACGGAATGAAGGGCGGTTATCTTCGTGCTGTTTTCGTTGCGCCCAATGATCCGCCGTGAAAACCGGCGCTGGCGGCAATTGCTGAATTTCAAAGGCCCGCTTGGAAACTTTTTCGCGGCGGGCGCGAATGGCCAGTTCTTCGTCGCGGGTCTTGGGCCTGAGCTTGTCCAGCCGCTCAATCTCGGCAAGCAAACCCGCGAAGTTATCGGGCATCGGTTCTTCCACCGGGGCGGTTACTGTTGGAATAACGGGCATGGCGGCGAGTGCCTCCGTTTCGCTTACGTCCCAATCTTCGGTTTCAATTTGAGGTTTTTTCATCGGTTTTGTTGCTGGCGTTTGGCCGCGAGACATTTTTCTGTAACGGTCATGTTCGGATTATTCAGGATTTTGGGGTCAATGGTTTTCGGATAGCGTGGCACTTGCGACTGCTGTAAGCGCTGCTGCCTCAATTCCTCCAAGGATGAAACGCCCTTGGCGGCAAGGACTTGTTCGGTGGCGGTAAGTTTAGCCGCGCCGGTATGAGCTACCGACAACACAGACGGGGACGCGAACCCCGGCGATGACCGACGCGGCTGAAAATCTTCTGACGTGGTGGCGGGACTGTGCCCTAACTTGGTTTCCAGTTCCCGGCAATGGGCCTCCATTGTGTCCAAGTCGACCAGAATATCGCCACTCGGGGATGGCAAGGGCACTCGCTCGCGCGTGGCCATTTCCAATTCGGCGGCGAGGTATTTCGCTTTGAGCGTAAGCGTATTGATGCGGGCCACGACTTCGGCTTGATCGAGTTTGTCACTCATGGCAGTTCGGGATAGAGGATTTTCTTGATGAGCGAAACGCGGGACGCATCGAACAAGGGCGACTGCAATTGGCTGCTGCCTTCCAAAAGTACTGCGTCCGGTTTCAAATCTGCTTTGACGATCCGGCGTTTGAGGGTGAGGCTGCATACGGAAATGCGCCGTGCCATTTCCGTGACAGTAACCAGTTCAGGTGTCGGAGTAATGTTCATATACACTAAAGCGGGAACGTAAAGGTCCATTCAACTGTGTGATTCGGGCAATTGGATTATACGAGGGCGTAGCTGGTCGCATCCGACAAATCCACTACCACGGAATTTCGCATCAGGCGGTCGGCAATCCGCACGTCAAACCGTTCCGGCCACGCCGAGGGCACGATGTTGGTTGTTATCACGGTGAACTTGCGCTCGCGGCGGGTGAGGATTTGGCAAAGTTTATCCGCGCTGTTACGGGATGGGTCATGCTCCGCGCCAATGTCATCAATCACGAGCAACCCTTCCTTAAAGCAATCATCTACTACGCCGTAGTTGCCCGCTTTGAAAGTGTCGGTTGTCTCGGGCCACGACAAAAACAGTGTGCTTGGGATGCCGCGTTTCCAGCCTCCCTTTTGAAACGCGGTATAGGACGATTGCAGCGCAAAACGGAAAAGACCCTTCGCTGTATGCGTTTTACCGCATCCACTCACGCCCGTAAGCACCAATAACGAGGGTTGCGGCTGATTGTGAAACCAGCGGCGGGCAAAATGTTGCGCCTCTGTCGCCATCGTTTGGATCACGGGCGCGGTTACGTCTAGGGCCAGCCATTTCTGTTGCCAAGCCGTCTCACACGGATGGGTTATGGGTTTGCTGGCGCTTGGCAAGGGCTTCGGCGAGGCGGCGTCCGTGTTCGCTCGCGTCGGTAGCGATGCCAGCGTTTCGAGGGTTTGGTTTATCAGTTCGGGAGTTTTGGTCATGTTTCAACGGGAACAAACCTTGCCAGCCATTGCGAATGGACTGGCGCAGGATTTCGGTTGCGTTACGGGAAGGAAATTGAGCCAGCCAAGAAAGTTGACCGGCGAACATCATTTGTGGCTTTTTGGATTTGCGGAGACTCAGCCGGTAATCCATCCACTCTTTCCAAGCGGCCTGAAATTCGGGAGTGTCCAAGATAGAAGGAATCACCACCGCGCAAGGCGCGGGAGTATTCTTCTTTTCTTCTTTAATAGTACTATAATTATTAAATAATAAGGGAGTATCGCCCAAACCCCTTTGCGCTGTCGCATCGCTGCGACTTTGTGCCGTATCGTGGCGACTTAATGTCAGAAGGATATAAACGTGTTCCGTGCGCCGGATGCTGCGTTGAATTGTCACCAAACCAAGCCGTTCCAAATCCGGCAAACGGCGTTCGACGGTACGCCGGTTCAGCGAGGCAAAGGCGGCAACGTGCGTGATCGGGACTTGAAACGTGGCACATTCACGGTCGCTGGCAATCCGAGTGAGCGCGACATAAACTGCCTTAGCGGTTGCGGCTTTGCCCAATTCCAGACTTTGCTCAATGCGGGCAAGCGCAGCCTTGGGTTGCCAGCAAAAGGGCATCCCGTCCGGTTTCCAAGGGGAAACCGGCTTCAATGGCGTATTTTGTACGACGCTGTTCATTCCGGCGCAAAAAAATCGCGCTTCTACTAACGGGGAACGTTCGGAATGAACGTAGCGGAAAGAAAACCCCGCTGGCGTGAACCAGCGGGGCTAGAGAGGAAACGACGGACTATGCGGCGGCTTTTTCTTCGGGGTGAATCACGATGATTTTTTCTGACTTTTTTCTCGCAACATATTCACAAGTGACTTTGAACCACGCGCGGGCCTCCTTCGGACGCATTCCCTTGCGCCAGTAGTGTTGCTCAATGATTCTCGCGCTATTGCCCGCTTCAATGGCAACGGCGTTCAAATCGTTCGTCACTGTGACGGCGGCGGAAATGAACGTATGGCGCAACGCATTGCGGGGCATTTCCACTTGGGCCTCCCCTGCCACTTCCGCCAATTTCTTGACCGAATTGGCGTAAGGGCAGACCGGCCCGGATTTCTGGACGCGCGGCTTTAGCCATTCGGCCAACACCGGACGGACTTTCACCTTGCGGCGAACGCCCTCGTCTTCGTCGGATTGCTTGGCGACGTGTTCCGGTATGTCAATCCACTTGCCTTTTAGATCAACATTTTCCCAATCCAAGGCCCGCGCTTCGCAATCGCGCAATCCGGCAAAGGCGCGGAGCCCGAGATACGGGATGAAATCATCCGGCGCATAGGCCAGTAGCGTGGCCAGTTCATCGGCAGAAATGATTTCAATGGCTCCGAGCTTGCGCTTGCGGAAGTTCTGCACGTGCGCCAGCGGGTCGGCATCTTTGGGCAGATAGTTCCGTCCCTTCGCCCATTTTAGGAAATATGCCACGCAATCACGGACGTTGCGGCGGGTGCGCTCTGCAAGTTTCAAACCAATCAGCCACGGTTCCAGCGCGTTGCTGGTTAAATCACTGACATTGCACTGGAAGTGTTCGGCCAGTTTGCATTGCAAATGCGAACGCAGAAGCTTTGCCCACGCCTGCTTTCGGCGGGTGCCGTTCACCGTGTTCTTCTGCTCGGTTTCAATGTGCGCCAGCAATTCCGTTACGGCATCGGCCACGCTCTTTTGGATGACCCCGCCGTGTTGCTTGGCATACTGGCGGGCGGCTTCCACCAAATCGGCTTTCGTTTCCGCCAGTGCGCCGTGTGCCTGGGCGTAGCGACTGGCGGCAAGGTCGAGCGGGATGTTCAGCGGTGCGAGGATTTCCAAGGCGCGTTGAATTTCCAGCCGTTGGTTGGCGGTCAGTTCCAAGCTGACGTGCTGGCCTTGGGTGATTTCGTCCGCAATGGTTTTGGCGGTGGATTTCGCCACAGCCAAATCTTGAAAGAAACGGACTTTGCGCTCGCGGCCCTTGTAATAAACGGCGGAATACGAAACGTAGCCATTGGCCTTTTCGGTGCGATATATTTTTACGACGGCGGAGCCGGATTTGATTTCCAGCGGCCATTCCGAATTTTTCTGTTTGCTCATGTTATCTAACGCGGAACGTTAACTTTTGTTAGAACGTTGTTAGAAAACAGAGAGGATTCGCCGATTTCCGAAGAAAAAATGGTCGGGGCGGTGAGATTCGAACTCACGACCTCTTGTACCCGAAACAAGCGCGCTAGCCAGGCTACGCTACGCCCCGAACCAAGGGCAGAAGAAGGTGCCGGTTACTGAAACGAATTGCAACGTTGAATTTCGAAATTCCGCAACTTTGCGCTTTGCTCTTTTCCCTCGGAATGTTTCAGTCAGGCCGTGCTTGGAACGATCTTGAACGCCATCGCCATCGTCGCCGGTGGTCTCGCGGGGCTTATTTTCAGAAAACAGCCGTCGGATGGCACACAGCAATTATTCAAAATCGTGCTGGGCGCGTGCACTGGTCTGGTTGGATTGCGGCTGACGGCCTTGAGCCTGGCTCCATCTTTCGGACACGCTCTTAAAGAAATCGGGATCGTTCTCCTGTCACTTTCCCTGGGCAGCCTGACGGGCAAACTGTTGGGCCTTCAAAAAACCTCCAATCGCATCGGCCAGTTTACGCGTGAACGCATGGCCGCCGCGACGCCCGAAAATCCGAATCGATTCAATGATGGCTTCGTTGTGTGCGCGCTTTTGTTCTGCGCGGCGCCGTTGGGAATCCTGGGCGCGATCCATAATGGTTTAGTGCCGGGTTATTTTTATCCGCTCGCGATCAAGGCGGTCATGGACGGGCTGGCGACAATGGGTTTCGTGGCAATTTTTGGCTGGGGCGTCATTCTTTCCGCCGTGCCGGTGTTGATTTTCCAAGGCGCCCTCACCCTCCTCTGCGCGAAATGGCTGGGCCCGTTTTTGCAATTACATGGATTGATGGAGTCCGTGAATGCGACCGGTGGATTGCTGATTTTCTGTGTAGCCATCCTGATTTTCGAGGTCCGCAAGGTGCCGGTGACGAATTATTTGCCGAGCCTTGTTTTCGCGCCGTTGCTGACGTGGTGGTTGGGGTGATTCAGGTCAAAATTGCCCCCTCGACCCCCGAGCCTCTGTCGTTACAAATATCGTTGAAGTTCTACGTAGGTCTGTACCCCATTGTTGTTTTTTGTTCAACCCGACATTCTCAATTTCATGCAAACGTTCAGCTTTCCGGGCTTCAATTCCTCTGAAAAAGAAATCAATTCCGCATTGAATGTGGTGATCGCCTACGAGGATTTGGAAACTGGCAAGCGCGCGTTGAAGACCTATGAGTATCTGGTCCAACAATTGGGCCAGCAATGCCTCTTCGCCAATCAGATGTGGAAATTCGAAGTTCTTGCGTCGCCCAAGTTGAAGGAAATGGCCGCCAAAGATGCCGCCGGCGCGGACATCATCATTGTCGCCGCGCATGACGGATACGAATTGCCGCAGGACGTCAAATCCTGGGTGGATTTGTGGCTTTCCTACAACACCGAAGCGAGCGCGTTGGTCGGATTGTTCGACGGCGAATCGGCCGAGACTCCGGTGCGTTCTTATCTGTCCGCCGTGGCCAGCCGCGCCGGGATTGAATTCTTTTCCCAACCCGGCATTTGGCCCGGCACGACCGAAAAATCTCACACGGCGACCCGCTCGACCAGCATTGGCGAAAAAACGCTCGCCTTTCTGGCCAATGCCACACAGGAAGTGCCGGCATTTTCGCATTGGGGCATCAACGAATAATTTATGGCCCGAGCACTGGACATAGACGAAGCCGAGGTTTTCAAGGATGCGCTTTCGCCGGAAAGAGCATTCCTTTTGGAACACGGCTCATTTGAAGGTTTGCTGGAGCGCCGCGATACGGAATTCGAACTGACGCCGGACTCCGCTTTTTGGTTCGCGTGTCATTTTCCAGGAGCGACAAATTCCTAGCGGATGCTGCCGCGAGGACAAGGAGAGGAGCGCGTTGACCGATGACTGTCCGCCGCGCGAATAAGCGTCCTTCCAGCCGCCGCGCCACCGCGATTGCTTCGCGCCGCACGAGCGAAACGCTGAATATCAAAGGCCTCAAGGTTCCCGTCTCCAATCTCGACAAGATTTTTTATCCGAGCATCGGTTTCACCAAGGCGCAGGTCATTGATTATTACATCCGCATTTCACCGGTCCTGCTGCCGCATTTGAAGGACCGTCCGTTGACGCTGAAGCGGTATCCGGAAGGCGTGACGGGAAATTTCTTCTACGAAAAACGGTGCCCACCCTATCGTCCCGAGTGGGTTGAGATTGCTCCCGTCTACAGCGAGCGGAACGAGGCGGAAATTCATTTCTGCCTGGCCAATAATTTGCCTTCAGTCGTTTGGGCGGCCAATCTTGGCGATCTCGAACTGCACACGTTTCTGGCCAAGGCGAGTGACGTGGATCGCCCGACGATGATGGTTTTCGACCTGGACCCGGGCGCGCCCGCGGACATCATGACTTGCGCGCAAGTTGGATTTTGGCTCAAAGAAAAGCTCGATGCGCTCAAGCTGCAAAGTTTTCCCAAAACTTCCGGCTCAAAGGGCCTGCAGGTTTATGTGCCGTTGAACACGCCGGTCACTTACGACGACACCAAAGCGGTTTCACATCAGCTCGCGGAAGAATTGGAACAGGAGCATCCCGAACTGGTCCTTTCGAAAATGGCCAAAAATCTGCGGGCGGGAAAAGTGTTCGTGGACTGGAGCCAGAACGATCGCCACAAGACCACCGTCTGCGCTTACTCGCTTCGCGCCAAGGAACGGCCGAGCGTTTCCACGCCGATGGATTGGGATGAGGTCAAATTTGCCCTAAAGAAAAAAGACGCTGGCCGGCTCACTTTTCTTTCCGACGAAGTGCTCAAGCGCGTTGAGAAGCACGGTGATTTGTTCGGGCCGGTGCTGAAGCTAAAACAGAAGCTGCCTTGAACCGGGAGCGCCGGGGTCCCGCCGGCGAGTTCTTCAAACATCGCGCCGGCGGGACTCCGGCGCTCCCAGTTAAACGCGAATGTCCGTGAAGATTTTTGTTTCCTGGCGCAATCTCAACACACGCGCAAAGGAGGTCTTCCCATCCTGGGCGAGCGAATCGCGAAACGCTTTTTCCTTGCCCGTTCCCGAAGCGAGCATCCACACCTGGCGCGCGGCGGCGATGGTTTGATATCCAATCGTAATGCGGCGCGGCGGTGGTTTGGCGAAATTGTCGATAGGCCGATACACTGCCTGGTCGAAAACCATCGCTTCCGATTCTTCCGGTGCCAGCGAGGCCACGTGACCATCTTCGCCAAGGCCCAAAAAAATGAGATTGAGCACCGGCTGACCGCGGGTGTTGTCACCGACGACGCGAAACATTTCCTCCTGCGCCCTCTCGGCTCCGACCTCCGGAACATCCTCGCCACGGAGCCGGTGAATTTTTTCCGGCGCGATTTTGAGCGGCATGAACACGATGTCATTCGCGATTTTGAAATTGCTGTCGGGATCCGTCGGCGGCACGCAACGTTCATCCGCCCAAAAGAAGTTGACCTGGCTCAGCGAAACTTTCCGCGACTTCGTTTGCTCGACGAATGAACCAAGAAGCTTGTGAGTAATTCGCCCGCCGGACAAGGCTACATCGAAAGATGCCGTGACGCGATTCGCGCGCTCAATCTCGTCGAGCCACGCTGCCGCAGCCGCTCGGGCCAGTTCGTCCGCGTTTGCGAAATGAATCAGTTCAAAATGTTGCATGTAGATTGTTCATCCAGCGCCGATTTTTCAGCAATAGGGCGAAGTCCTTCTCGCCGGTCAGTCCCCGTGGGACAATTGCACGAGCGCGAGACGCTACTTGCCCATCTGCGGCTCGTGCCAGGTGTGGCCGTTTTGGGCCAGCAAGTCATCCGCCGCGACTGGGCCCCACGTCCCCGCGGAATAGAATTCCCGGTTCGTGAGAGATTTGCCCTGCCAGCCATTGCGAATGGTATCCACGATTCGCCACGCGGTTTCCACCTCGTCGCGCCGGATGAACAACGTGGCGTCGCCAAGCATCGCTTCCAACAGGAGCCGTTCATAGGCCTCCGGCGTGTAAGCGCCGAATTCGGAATCGTAGCTGAAATTCATGCGCACGGGCCGCACGCCGAGCGTCGTGCCCGGCACTTTGCCGTTGAACCGGAGATAAATGCCTTCGTTCGGTTGGAGCCGCAGCGCGATGGCGTTCTCGTCCAACTCGCCACAAACCGCGGCGAACAGAACGTGCGGCGTGGGTCGAAATTGAATGCGCACTTCGCTCGCGCTCAAGGGAAGATTTTTGCCAGTGCGCAAATAAAACGGCACACCCGACCAGCGCCAGTTGTCAATGAACAGCTTCAGCGCCACGTACGTTTCCACATTCGAATCCGATTTCACCTTCGTTTCCTGCCGGTAACCGGGGCGCGACTCGCCATCCACCACGCCCGCGAAATACTGGCCGCGCACCACTTGTTTAGCGATGTCAGCAGGCGTCAGCGGGCGGATGGATTTCAACAATTTCACTTTTTCGTCGCGGATCGATTCCGCTTCGAGCGACACCGGCGGCTCCATTGAAATCAGCGCGAGCACCTGCAGCATGTGATTCTGCACCATGTCGCGCAGCGCGCCGGCTTCCTCGTAATAGCCGCCCCGCCCGCAGACGCCGATGCGTTCGCTGACAGTGATTTGCACGTGATCGATCGATTCACGGTTCCAGAGGCGCTCGAAAATCGAGTTCGAAAACCGGAACATCAGAATGTTCTGCACCGTTTCCTTGCCGAGATAATGGTCAATGCGAAACACCTGTTGCTCGTTGGCATAACGGGTCAATTCCTCATTCAGCGCGTGCGCCGACGCGAGATCGTGCCCGAACGGCTTTTCCACCACGATGCGCTGCCAGCCGCGACCTTTTTTGTGCAACAGCCCCGCATTGTGCAACTGCTCGACCACCTGGCCAAACTGGCTCGGCTGCGTAGCGAGATAAAATAAAAGATTTTCCCGCAAGGGCGGCTCGCCGAAAGAGGTCAAGGTCTGCTCCAGTTTCTTATACGCGGCGGCTTCCGTGATGTCCCCCTGGCAGTAGGAAATATTTTTGGCGAACGCTGCCCAGACGGCGTCGTCCACCGGTTTGGTGCGGGAGAACTGATCGAGTGCCGCGCGAAGCTCCTGCCGCCACGATTCATCCGTCTTCTCGCGCCGCGCAAAACCGATCACGCGAAACGATGACGGCATCTGGTGTTCCTTGAACAGGTGATAAAGGGCCGGGATGAGCTTGCGCGAGGTCAGGTCGCCGCTCGCGCCGAAAATGACAATGGAGCACGGTTCAGCGGGTTTGCGCCCTTCGACGTGCCGCGACGCAGGCGCGTCAGCAATATATTCCGGTTCAGACATGGCGCGAACATGGCTGACGGCTGGGATAAATTCAATGCTGTTGTGACGACGGCGCAAACGGAATACTGGGAAAAGTGCGCAGAGCCAGAACAAACTTATTTACTTCGTCCGCCGGCGATTTATATTTTGCGGCACGGTAGCCGACGTGGCGGAATTGGCAGACGCGCTAGACTCAAAATCTGGTATCCGCAAGGATGTGTGGGTTCGACCCCCTCCGTCGGCACCATACAAATCCCACTGTAACGGCACATGTGACTTGAGCCATATCTTGGCCCCAGAAGACCTTGGATGCCCCCGACCCGTTTATGCCCTTGGTTCGTTTTGACCATTTCTGATCAATTAATGGCCGATTGTCGCACGACAACCGGCCAATATTTGGCCGTAGGAAACCGACGGGGGCTTCTCAATGAGTTTCGTGAATTGATTACGAGTTGCTTCGGCTTACCGTACTCGCGAGAAGTTCCAACTTGGTGCAATCGGTACAACCAAGTTTACCAGTTGGGCACTCCTGAGCATCGCAAATATTCCGAACTTGTTGAAGCAATGGCGGAATTCTGCTCGTATCCAGCTTCACGGATTTGAGTTTAGGAGAGAATTCGAGAAAGAAACTATTATCCTCAATGAGGGACGCAGAATCCGCAGCATTTATTTCTGTGATCGGCTCATAATACAGCAATCCCAAACCGCAAACGGATCCCAAACCAATTTCAGCAGCAATCAGTGCGTAGCAATTTAACTGGATCTCATACATGGGGGCCAACGCATCCTGATTGCCAGTGTAGCGCGCGGTCTTGTAATCGACGATCCAAAGACCACGTTCAGCGTGGTAAAGAATTTCATCTGGAACACCGCTAAGGATTATGTTTGTTGCGTGATCAATAAGTTGGAATTTCCGCCAACCCGGCACTGCTATGGGAACTCCGAGTTCCCCAAAACCGTCGAACCATCTTGGCGACCGACCGTGCAAATGGAAATGAGCCGCTGTGATTTTCTTACTGTAGCTGTCAATGCTGCTAAAAATCCCTGGAAAGTTAAAAAAGGGTAGCCGATCACGACACTTCATTCGAATCCAAAAACACTTCGGACAAAAATCGGGCAATGCAAGTGCTCCAAGATTTTTCGCTGAAATTTGAATTTGTTGTTTCATTCCTCAAACCTCTGTCGTCAATTGCTCCTGGTCGGTGCCAAATCCCAATTCGACGAGTGCCTGCTTCCAAGCTTTGTTTGCCGGTGGGTTGCCGGCGACGAACCACGAGTACTGGGTTAGGAAAATCCAAGGCAATGTAAAGCGAGATCGAGAGGTGAATCGAGCACTCCGCTCCCGCGGTTGGCGCGTCCTTCGGATTTGGGAACATGAATTGGCCGGGAAAGCAGGACTCCGCGTATCTAGCAAGATTCGACAGCTACTATGTGATTGATCTGAGATAAATTGTAAAAAAATACGAGGGTATCCTCAATGGGAACTTTCCTAAATTACCCAAAGGTTCAAACGGGGTGCATTCGCAATGGGAGCACTTGAGGCGAAAGCAGATCGAGGCCGACAAATAGGGACAGCGGCGTTACCATGGAATGAACAGATCCAAATCTCCGATTATTTGCTTCAAACCTGATTGCAAATTCGACGAATGCGGCCACGAATCAGTAGCACTGCAATCTTACAGCTCTAAAAACAAAAATTACGATCAATTCGTGGCGGCGAGTCGGAAAGAACGGGTAAATCGTGGACGCAAGTCAGACTGCTGGCCATCGAGCGACGCTTTAGTGCGCGATCCTGAAGGGTTTATAGGGAATTTGTGGATTTGCTCTGATAAAATCGCGTGAATACATATCAGAGCGCACGAATTGCTCGGCGTTCGTTGGTGAGAACAACACGGCGTACGTCGGCACACCAGTCATATTGCAAAAGAGGTGATGAACAGATTCAAGAGATGTATGATTGTTGTAACCGCTTACCCGTTCATTTTCATGTCGCCAGTGGCCATCAGCGTCTCGGACAATCGAAGCCAACAGGAGTTTTGCTGAAGCAGTTAAAAACGCGAATACGAGGTCGGCGCGCTTTTTTTTGTCTTTAGTTCTTGCGTCGGTGCCGAGGAATCTCTGGTTAGCGAGGTCGCCAACATAGTCGTAATCTTCACAGCCTGCTCCACCGAAGATATTTGTGATGTTGTTAATGTGCGCTTCGATCTTTTCAAATTTCGTCGTCGAGAACCGAAAAAGGATATATCTCTGCCCCACGACGCCATAGCGGGTAAACCAGAACCGTTTCAGTTTCTTCTCGATCGGCAAAATGTATTCTCCGGCGAATGCCTCTAAATCAGTGTCTCTATCGAATGGCAATTGGTTCGGCAGGTCTATGCGAATTGATTTGTGAACAAGTGGCATAAAGCTGAACTAGGGTAATGGATGAAAAGCCTCGGCCCAAATGAAAAATGACTGATCGGAGGCGATCCGGGTCCGGTACCTGTGCGGACGTGACGTCGTCATACGCGCGCCTCGTGAAACGCGATGCCACTATGCATACGAGCCATTGTGAACACAGTTTTGTTTGATTTTCTATACGAACGCTTATGATGCCGCATGCCAAGATATCTGCTGGGAATAGCAAGCGCGTTTCTCGCGCCGCTTCAAGACGCCTGGGCAAATATTCTCGACAGCTATCTTTCCAATAACCTTTTCGAACGGATCACAACTCTTGTTCTTTTTTCATCAGCCTTCAATGTCGTTGTACTCCCTTTGGTTTGGCTATTCGCACGTCCCCATTTTCTTTCAGCAAGGTTGCTGATGATCGTTTCCGGTATTTCGCTGATCGAGGTAGTTTATCAGTTCCCTTATTATTGGTCGTTCCGCAAGACCGATACATCGATCGTCACATCGTTGTTTTCTTTCGGAAAAATCTTTGTTCCTTTCCTTGCTTTTTTTGCAGTCAAAGAACGACTCAGTATTCCTCAGTACATTGCGTACTTCGGAATTACTATATGTGCCACGCTTTTGGCGTTTGATGCCAAAAAATTCAGACTAAATCAGGCTGCGTGGCTGATGCTCGGCGTTTCAGTTATCCTTGATGTCCAAACCGTTCTATACAAATACGCATTGATGGGATTTCTCGCCGTCGCTGGAGGAAACGGACGCCGATGGGACCAATTGCCTTTCGGCCTCGCGGTCGGCCTGTTCCTGTCGGTTGCGGTTTTGTTTGGCGTGCCTTGGATGTGGGGCGTCGCTTGGAGATTTCTTTTGCGGCGTGTGGCTGAATTGGCGCGAGCGACGCGCGGCGAACTCGTGCCGCCGTCGGATAATCAACAGCCACGACCCGAAAAAAATGCAGCGACTAAGGGAATTACTCATAGCCGAACGGGAGCCGCTTCAGCCGAGCACCTGCGCCACAAAACGATATTGTAGTTACCTCGTCAACTTGCGAAGAGTTGTCACGAGAGTCTTAATAGTAGCAGCTTGTGGATGATTGAGCCTCTCGAAAATGCCCAAAGCAGACTGCGCTAAATTGAAACTAATAAGATAATTACCACGTTGAGCATGTATGCGACCCAAATTAGACGCGGCATACGCTACACCAAGCATGTCGCCAATCGCTTGTTTCCTTTTAATCGCATCCTCGTAGAGTGGAATCGCCCGATTGGCTTGCCCGATAAACACGAAAACATTCGCTAGATTTATCCAATTAGCCCCTTCAGCTTTCAGGTCTCCCAAGAGTCTCGAAATTTCCAAACCGCGCTGATGGCATTCGATAGCTTTTTTGTGTTCACCAAGTTCCAGATACATACCTCCCATATTGGTCACCGCCGAATTTTGCGAGTGCAAATCGTTGGTTTCTATCGCGAGCGTTACCTGCTTCGAGCAGCAGTCAATCGCTTTTCGTAAATCACCCTCGGATGCATAAATTAGAGCCTGTACTTAACTTCATCGGAATAAATTTGCGAGCATGAGAGTGGCGAAGGCGAGCCAATGGTAATTGGCGAAGGTGGATTGGAGACGTTCATAATCTTTGGCGAGGCGTCGAAAA
>Ga0134126_10000751_pt1 | contig 40659 bp, 31 predicted proteins | sample KB31752_FD_96881 | JGI IMG/M metagenome (GOLD analysis project Ga0134126, IMG submission 96881) | Terrestrial soil microbial communities with excess Nitrogen fertilizer from Kellogg Biological Station, Michigan, USA - KB3-175-2 | ecosystem: Environmental > Terrestrial > Soil > Unclassified ...
ACGGTGACGGTAACATCGTTGCCGACCGACGGCACGGTGTTGCTGTCGAACGGGACGACACCGGTGACCGTGGGTCAGAGTCTGACGGTGGCGCAGCTCACCGGGCTCGAGTTCAAGCCGACGAACGGCATTTCATCCGCAAGTTCCGAATTTGCGTATTCTATAGCCGACCCCGCAGGGCTTACCTCCTCTGGAGGCGCAAATTTAATCGTCGGCTCGTCGCAGATTCAGAGCCCGGTTCCTGGAGAGCAGATAGGAACTTCGGGTAATGATACATTCACTATAAACCCTGTAACTCCTGCGGCTACGCTGTACGTGAATGGCGAGGGCGGCAATGATACGGCAGTCTTTACTTGGGGAGAGTCGGGATGGTTCACAATCAGCAACGACCCGAACGGTGGCATTGACGTCTTAGATGGCCATGCTACCGGTGACCTCGTTCATCTCGTAGGCGTAACAACTTTAGAATTCCCAGATGGTGAGAATTACGATGTAGCGACGGGCCAATTTTATTTCCCGTCTCAATCTTCGCCGACTTCATCGCAATCATCTGGGCCTGTTGCGCCACAGAACTCGACTACGATGGACTACGCTCCATCAATTCCGCAACCTTCCCAACCTAGTGAGGTTGTTGGATTGGTATTACAGAACAATCAATCCACCGCGTTGGCGTCTCGTGAAATTACGTTTGGCCAGGTGTTTAATTCCGGGCTAATGCCAGCAGGCAGTCAGCTAGTCGCCCTGGTAAATGGCGTTGCAATTCCTGTTCAAATGGATGTTAAGACGACTAATGCAGACGGTTCCGCAGCTTCCGTCATTCTCACGATGGCACAGCCGTCGATCCCTGCAAATTCCTCTGTTGACGTGATGTTGGCGCGAGCCCCCGCCGGAACCTCTGTTGGGACACCGGTGAATATCGGGAATCTAAACGACACAAACTATAACCTAACTGTTGATCTCACATTGCATAACGCCGACGGCTCCAATTCAACTTATCAGATTGACGCGGCCCAGGCCTTACAGAAGGCGCTTGCTTCGGGCTCGGCTTCATATTGGTTAGACGGTCCTCAAGCGACTCAGGTCCGCGTCGATGTACCGATCGCGGGTTCTCTGCACGTCACGATGGATATAACGGAATATGCGGACGGAAACACTTCGACTGATGTTCAATTTAACAATGACTACGCTATGACCCCAAAGGGCGGCTCTGCAAATTATGATGTCTCAATTTTGCAAAATGGGGCGCTGGCGTTTCAGAAAAATAACATTAGTCAAGCGCAGTACACATCGTGGGATACGACCTTATACAGTAACGGCGCACCGGAAGTAAATGTGCAGCAAGACATACGAGCTCTTGAGAATACAGGTGCTATTCAAGCATACGATTTATCCGCGGGAGTGAGTGCCAATACGATAGCTGCCGATGATGCGCTGCTTTCAAATTCGAATTTTGGCGTGTTAGGTCCCGGGAATATTACCCAGTATATGCCCGAAACAGGCGGGCGCGATGACATCGGCACGCAGCCGGCCTGGTTTTCGAATTGGCTGATGACGCAAAATCAGGGGGCTGCCGAGTACGCGCTGGCACAAACGGAAGCTGCAGGAAGCATTCCGTGGCACCTTTTCGACCCCAACACGGGCATGTATATCAGCCTGGCCGATTATCCGACGCTTTGGCCCGACAACGCAGCGAGTGGACAGTCCTGGGCAACTCCGTTAACGCAGCCAATCCCAACGAATACCGGTTGGGCGATCGACGTCGCTCACGAGCCCGACGTCGCATACGTCGCCTATCTCATGACCGGCGATCGCTACTACCTCGACCAACTCAATGCTGAGGCTTCTTACGATGTAGCGGAGTTGAACACACCGTTCACGTATGGTGGCACTGGGAACATTGGACAGGGCGTAGTGGCATCCGCAGGTGCCGGCCAAGTTCGACAGCAAGCGTGGGCATTGCGGGAAGTGGTCGAGGCCGCGTATATAAACCCGGTGGGGTCCCCGGAAAAAGCTTACTTTACGCAGGCCATGAATAGCACCTTTTCCGCCCTATTGAGCGAGGCGGAGAATTCAAATGAGGGACAGGCATCCGGTTGGATACAAGGTGCTTACGGCTCTGATAACGGGGCCATGGCACCGTGGCAACAGGACTATTTTGCGACGACTGTCGTATTGGCGGCTGAACAGGGATCACAACAGGCGCAGCAACTATTGGCATGGGAAACTAACTTTATCGCTGGATTATTTCTTTCGTCTTCTCAGGGGTTCAGCCCTTATGACGGCGCTGCTTACAATTTGAATGTCTACACAGGGAATGCGCAGACGGGGGCCTATCAGACATGGTCCGAAATCGAAGCCGCCACGGAGGCTGCGGGCAATTCGCGCGACGGCACGTGGGCCACTCTAAATAGCGACTACGGGGCACTCGCACAGGCCGCTCTCGCTGGCGATATCACGGTATCGGAGTCCCCGGATGCAATGCAGGCATATGCATGGGTTGCGTATAACCTCCAACAACCTCAAGTGCTAACGTCGGATTCCATCTCGACAGAATCGCAATTTGACATTGTGCCGCGATTGTCTGACGGCAATTATCTTGAACCAGCAAACATGCATTTGTCGAATGATGCGGCGGGTACGACCAACGTGCTACAATTTGATAACTCAGATCAATTGATCTATGCGGGCGCAGGCAACGATACTCTAATTGGCGGTTCCGGCATAAATCTTCTGTTCGCGGGTTCGGGGAACGACACGCTTCTGGGGGGAAACGCAAATGACTATCTATTTGGGGGTAGTGGAAGCGATAGCTTCTCGGCGGGTGGTGGGACAAATTTCATAAGGGCAGGATCCGGGGCCGACACCTTCATTCTTGACGCCGACGTCCAAGCGGCGGACACAATTGATCAATTCAAGTTGGGAATAGATCGCTTGCAGATTCAGGCGACTGCTTCCGATAGCATTTCCGTCGGAAGTATTTTGGCCAGCGCAACTACCAATGCGAACAATGATCTAATTCTGCATTTGTCACCTGAGCATTCAGTGACCTTGGTTGGCGTCCACCCAGGGCAACTCACAACGAGTATGCTCACGCTGACGAGCTGATCGCGACGCCAAGCCCCGTGGATGTTCGACGAGCGGTACTATGGCGCAAATTTCGAAAATGCGGGCCTGTGTTTATGGCCCGAAATGTCGGGCGCGTCAGACCGCACCGCTGATTATTCAGTCCGGGCCGCCTGAAGCGCTCTCGTGGTCAATTTGATCATATTGAAGGAATTGGATCGATAGAGGCAGCTAATGGTCGTAGACGGACAAATTCCAAGTTGGATTCTCTAAATCTTCGGATCCGATATTCTTCGGAGAATGCGCAATGAGCCATTCATATGCGCTTTTCGTACGCTGCGAATCCGTGAGGAAGACCAATTCTGCAAGAATACCGCGCGCTGCCTGGATATAAGCTAGGCCTCTATTTTTTGGCCACTCCCTTATGGCGCCGAACGATTGTCCGTGCGATGCGGTTGCATGTGCCACCTCGGCCCATGTCTGATAGGCACCTGTTACCCAAGACGGTGGCCGCCAAACGTACAAATTATAGGCAACTCCATCAAATGGACTAAGGCCATTTGGTGCCGATAAGAATCGGCCAGCTAAGAAATTTGACTCCCATTCAACGATGCGCCGCGCGCCGGTTATCTCTCGCTTCGCGGCCAGTATCATAATTGACGCGAAATAGTCCTGTTGCCAGGGGGCAATTGCGCCATCGTTGGTTCCGTAAGCGCCGGGAATCCAACCGGCGACATCGCCTTGACCCAATTTACGGATTTCCTGCCAAAGGTATGAAAAATTATTAGCTTCGATTTGGGTAAAGTAGCGCTTAAGTGGATCATCGTCCGGAAGTATCCAGGCCGCATTTACTATTCCACGCATATCCCATGCTTGCGCGCGGACCTCTCCAAAGAAGACAACGATGCCGCGCGCGCCTTGGCGGTAGTGCGGGTGCCAGGACAGGATGTCCCAAGCGGCTTGGGCTTTCAATTGATCGAGATAAAACCGGCTGCCAGTCAGAATGTATGGAACGAAGGATAAGTCCGGTTGATGTGCTTGATCTAATGTCCAGCATCGGCAATCCGGTGAATATGGAGTAACCTGTTGCGTCAATCCGGTAGTCCCCATGGTGCCCCCAAGTGCATCCTCCCAGAGATTCGGAAACGCCGTGGTTGTTCTATAGTCGCCCAGTTTTCGATCGAAGAAATGCCACGGAATGCTCCCTGCGGCATTTGCTTGCTCAAGGGCGAATGTTGCGGCGCGTTGGTCCTGCGTCAAAATCCAAATCGCATTGGCCATCGTGGTAGGTCCAATTTCAGGACGATCCCCGGTGGTTCCCATATACATCGTAAGTCCAGCATTGCCGAGAATACCAGCCTTCAGCCCCCGAATATTGCGTGCTTCGCGCTCTAAGACCGAATTGGAAACGCCTGTTCTCAAGTCATAATCAAGTACTGCATTTCTTTCGAGATTTGCGACGTCGTGGACAATATTCACGTTGGGAATGACTGAGTTCCAAACGCGGATATGCCAGTGTGTGTATTGAGGTTGATGGACCAATTGGTTTTTTAAAGCCGTGCTGTCGCCTTCTTTGATGGTTACAGCGTAGTCAATTGGTCCCCCTTCCGTTTCAAACGCATAGTCATTCTTGAATGCGATGTCGGTAGCCGCAGATCCATCGACGTACATGCGAACATCGAACGTTATGTGAAGAGCACGCTCAAGGGGTACATCCGTACGTGCTTCGGTGGTGAGAGGGCCATTCAGCCAATATGATGCGGACCCCTTGTTAATTCCCTCTACGACAAGACGCGTCGGATCGAGGTGATAAAGTCGTGATCCGATCCGGACTTCCACGCTCAATGAGTGGTCTTGCAACTTCGAAATGTCCAGCGGTGCAGCTATTTCCGGTGGCCCGCGGATCAACATCACCGGCGTTAAGCCGCTTGCGACGCGGTCAGGGGCAATCGTGACGATGCCCATCCGAACTGTTCCGTCGGAATTTGTCGCCTTTGCGTCGAGTTGTACAGGTACCTCATGCCCATTAATCAGAGCACGGAGCCCGGTACCTTTCCGCAATTTCCCCGGTGGGAAAATCTCCCCAAACGTGATGGCTCGTTTTCGTAGTTCCGCGCCATGATTATCGAGGATGAAGCCAAGAATGTCGGCTGGCGCTTTAGCTGCCGGAACTTTAGGGGCCAAAACGATTGGCGCCTGAACCCGGTCAGACACAATTCCCGCATGCGACCGTGCGTGGGGCGATAGCAGTGCAATAAGCAAGATTAAGAGAATTACTCGCGTTGCATCAATCAATCATATCGGTCCATTTGAGATTTGCGCCATAGAAAATTGAGTTGATGCGTGTTGGCGCCATAATTCCACATACTGCCTAATCTCCGAGCCAGCCCCGAAGTCGGCAACGTGGAAAAACTTTCCAGCAACTTTGCGCCATACTGACCCATGTTCTTGTTCGCCCATCGATTCGTCCCGATTGCGCGATACAAGCAAATATCCGTTATTTTGCAAATACGCATAAATGTGGGTTAAAGCGATGTCGATCTGATCGGGCGAGAAATAACCTAGATTTAGAACATTGCTGGCTCGGACGGCCGTAAATTTCTCCGCGAAAGAAGCATCGAAAACCAGACAATCTAGTTCTTTAATGGAGATGCCGGCTTCTCTGCGCACTAGCGGGTGAACGAGGGGTATCTTCTTGTCAAAAATCATATGCTTTCGAAATTTCTTACAACGCAAATAAAGTGATCCCAGAACGTCACTGGAGCGCCCGCCGTCAGCGCGGCTGTCGGCAACTCGGATACCGAGAAATCCAACTCTCACCAATGTTGCCTCACCATTGGATGCTCGATATTCATAGATTGGACCTCTACGGTAGCGATTGAGCCACAGATTAAGATCAGTTGAGTACACCTGGCTTCCATCACCGAACCTTTGCCTCAAAGCCCAAAGTAATTCGAGAGAAGTGGTGCCGTCGGACGCGCCAATATCCAGCACTTTTATTGTATTCTCAGCACGCGTCAAGTGAGCCAGCAGAGCCCGTTCTGTTAGCGGAAGCCTTCTTTTTCCTGTCCTTTTCCATGTTCCACTCATTCGAAGGTTTGCCAAAATATGCCGAAATTGATCTTCGAGTGCCTCGTCGCGAGTCTCGTTGGCTCGTAGTTTTTCGGCAATGTCGATGAGGCGATCGGGATCGGACAGATTTCGTCCGGGAAGCGCCTGTGGTGCAATATTCCAACGAATGATCTGTATCATCTTAGGTGCCACTCGCGCAGACGTGAAACCGACGGTGACTTGGCCGCTGTTTCGTCGCCCTTAAGGCGAAGGCTGTCTGCTATTGGAGAAGTGTATTCGAAGAACAGACTCTCGTAGCGCGCGATCATTGTTTTAATGTCGAACTCGTTCTGAGCCCTCATTCGGTTAGCGCGCCCGATGCTCTGCGCAACGACTTTGTCACTAAGAAGTCGCGAAATGGCTTCAGCAAATGACTTGCTGTCCCCAATTGGTACCACGAATGGAGCGTTTTCCGCTGCGAGAATGTGCTTAACATCGCCGACGTCTGTCGACACAACCGGCAATCCCATCGCCATTGCTTCTAATACAGAATTTGGCATTTGCTCTGTTTTGGAACTAAGGGCAAATATGTCAAATTGACTGAGCAATCTTGAAGGATCATCAACTCGTCCAATAAACGAGACGCGGTCAGCAACACCAAGAGCCCAAGTTGTTTCCCGCAAATGAAGCAGTTCTGGGCCATCGCCAACGATCATCAAGCGTGCATTTTGTTGACTGGGGAGCAGCGAAAACGCTTGGATGAGGCAGGATAAGTTCTTTTCGGGACGCAACGCCGCTACAGTTCCGATAATCGGTGCGTTTGTGTCTTGGCCCAATGACATTGTCGGTGGACGAAATCTGTCTAAATCGATCCCGTTTGGTATGTGAGTGACTCTCGCCGCAGAGAGTCGCCAAGTTTGAGTCGCGATTTTGTACAGCGTGAGCGAGGGAACTATCACCTGATCGCATCGCTTCAGGAGAATTCGGCGTGCTAATACGCGCCGTCGATGTTGATTGTCTGGGGATTCATCGAACCCGAAGCCGCTCTCCAAGTGAATGTGTGGACAAACTCTTGGCGCGACATTCGATAGAGTCCATTCGACCGATCCCCAATTATATGTGAGCATTAAATCGGGCTTTAGCTTATGCAAGACTTGACGAGCCAATCTCACATTGGCAACGCTGATCAGCCGCGTTTTTTTCGAATCGATATGCCTCAGGACAACGTCGCTCTCACTGTGTAGACGTGGCGCGGCCGACGAATTTCCGTCTAAGACCGCAATGGTGTGGCGAAATTCGCGCCGCAGTGCGTTTATGACGTTAATCATTCGATTTTGTACACCCCCGACGGCGAAGGTCGGGAGAACGTGAAAAATGTGCCGGAGCGTTGGTTCCGTTGAGGCCGGATAGTTGTCCATAGTCGCGTGCTTTGGATCAGTTCAGACTTCTGGTTGCCTCTTATAGACGCCAAGGAGGCAAACTTCCGGATACCGCAAGCCCAGGAACCGGAATGCTCGTTCAAAGCACAGTTCAAGAATGAGTGTCAGCCGCCATCGCGCGAAAGAGCTGCAATCGTTTAGATAGAAGAATTCCTCTTCAGTGAAGCCCGATTTAGAAAACAATAGCTGTAGCTCACTTCTTGTATTCATTCTATACACCGTCGGAAAAGTATCGTCCTTTTGAGTACGCCAGAGTAATCGCTTTAGAATGTGGTGAAAGGCGAGGGGGGTTGATGCCGCAATCAGCGAGGAGGGCGAGAGCTTGCTCACGGTGTAAATAACAACTTTTCCACCAACGGTCGTTAAACGTGCCAAGGCCGATACGGCGGCGGCAGGGTCTGGGATATGTTCCGCGACCATTCGCAGCGATACCAGATCGAATTGTTGTTCGCTGACGTATTCCTCAAGAGTCGTCCTTGCCCGCCGATGAACTAGAGAATTTTGTTCGATGTTCGGACTTGGGTCGACGCCGACCAGAGTTTTGCAGCGCTTGGATAATAGCTGAGCTAACGGCCGATTGGACGGGAAGATATCCCGACCGCAACCGACATCCAACCATCGTGATGTGGGGTCGATAAGGCGGAGCAGCGCTGCCTCATAGCATTCATCCGGGGTGTAGTAGCGAAACCTCTGTCTGATAACGGGCGACCACCCAAGCCTTTTCGCGCCGGCGACTTTTACCTCGAATGCCTCAAGTTTGGCACGGGCATAACTCAATTCGGCGCGCGCCTCTGGCTGCATCAAGTTATCCGATTCGCTCATATGGATGGGGCTCATGCCGTTAAGGTCCAAATACTAAACGAAACGAATTGCTGGTGGGAGAGAAACTTGAAATTTGTTATACTTTCCTGTGGTCTTGGGCCTCGATTTTCCGTTAACGCCGAAATTGCAAAAATTTCGGGAAACTATGGAAGGTTCCCGCATGTCTGGACTCTATTTTCTTTTTTCCTTAATTGGATTTGGCGTGATCGCCATTTGGTACATCCAGAACGACAAGAAGCCAATTGGCGGGGCCACGCGAGGCCTTCTCCGGATGAAGGAACGAAGGCCATTTAGTGGAAGCGAGAATAGCGGGACAGACCGGGTTGTATGAGTTCGACTCAGTGCTCAAAATATATGGCAACTCGATATTGAAGGCCTTCCTGTCGCTGAAGGCCAATCACCTCAATGTTGTGAAGATCGTTGCCTTTAACCTTGGAGCGCTTGCCGCCTACCACTATGTGCGCAATCGTAGAACCTTGACGGTGGTCACATTCCACCGAGTACTACCTTTGTCTGAGCTCGAGCGATACGAAGCGGATCCAATCTACACAGTGACCCCCAGATTATTTGAAGAAATTGTCAAATTTCTAAAAAAATACTACTGTATCGTACATCTTGATGACGTGATAGCATCGCGTCGACACATTAAGCGTCTTCCTCGCAGGGCACTGCTAATTACGTTTGATGACGGATGGTACGATAATTATGAGTATGCACTGCCGATTCTAAAAAAGCACGGGGTCTCAGCGACGCTGTTTGCGGCTAGTGATGCAATCAGGGAGGCGCGCACTACATGGTGGCAGGAAGTGGTCGGATGGGCCCTTCGAACCGGGCGCGGGGACGACGCGATACTTCGACGGCTTGAGGAACTCGGTCAACGAAACGACTGCCTTGATCCCACTCTAAGACTCCTTGTTGATTACGGTGAATTGGATCCTTCGACCCGGGACAACAAGCTCGCGCGGTTGACCCAAGAAATGGAGACGTTGTCGAATCGGCGACAAATGCTTGACATCGTAACCTTGCAGGCGCTCGCGCGGCAGGGTTTTGCAATAGGTCTTCACGGCGCTGCGCATTTGCCACTCACTTTCCTCAGTGAGCCTGGCCGAGATCTATACCGAGCGCTGTCAAGCATTAAGGCGTATCTTGACGTTGACAGGATTGCTTCTCTTTCGTTTCCGCACGGTCGGTATGATGAGAGAGTTATTACCGCTGCACGTCAACTCGGTTTAGACCTTTTGTTTTCTAGCGACGCAGTAATCAATGTGTGCCCGGGGGGATACATTCCGACTGATATCCTCGGCAGGATTCCAATCTATCAGGGCTTCATTCAAGAAAATGAAAATGAACTTTCTGATCGTCGAATTTGCCAATGGATGTTTTTGCGTTCGCGCGCGCGTTTGAAATTCGACCATGGTAGGCAATAGCCATGCGTGACGTAGCATTTGCCGCGTTCGTTTTAGCGGGTCTCATCACCACGCTTCGGTTCCCGTTCGTGGGAATGTTGCTGTGGGTTTGGTTTTCGATTATGAACCCTCACCAAGAGACATTCGGATTTGCAAATGCGGTTCCCTGGAATCTGATTATCGCAATTGTAACAATTTCGTCGTGGCTCATTTCATCAGAACCAAAATCGCCAACTAGTAAATTCACGACTGCAATGGTCGTGGTCCTTTTGGCATGGACCACGCTGAACACATTTTTTGCGGTTGATCCAACTTGGTCTTGGCATTACTGGAACCGCGCCTGGAAGACACTCGCAATGTGCATTTTAGCGGGGACGCTTACGACAAATAAGGTTCGTTTCCAGTCGCTGATGTGGGTTGTCGTGTTGGCTATTGGCTATTACGGCGTCAAAGGAGGCATTTTTACTTTTGTAACTGGTGGAACCAATCGCGTGTTTGGTCCGCCTGATAGCATGCTTCGTGACAATAATATGCTTGGCTTGGCGCTTGTTATGACTTTGCCTCTATTCAATTATCTTCGCGTCACGAGCGATTCTAAGTTTATTCGGTCAGGGTTGACTGCATCCACAGTTCTAACCGTTGCGGCGATTCTCGGCACTTATTCGCGTGCTGCCTACATTTCGCTCGGCGTGCTCGCTATCGCCTTTTGGCTCCGCACAAAAAACAGAATTGCGTACGCAGTTTTCGGGGTAATAGTGTTTGTTCCACTCTTGGCTTATATGCCGTCATCCTTTTACGAACGCGCGGAGTCAATATTACATTATAATTCGGACGCGTCATTTCTCGAACGCATCGATTCTTGGAGGGTTGCGTATCTATATGCCATGGATCATGCGCCGTTCGGTATGGGCTTTTATGGAATGAACTTGCAGCGCGTCTGGGACATTTATCACGCGGGCGAGATGCACGCGGCGCATAGCATATACTTCCAAATATTGGGCGAGCAGGGTTTGGTAGGGCTGGTCCTTTACCTCGCAATCATATGTCTTGGTTTGTTCAACCTCGCGTCGGTCATTAGCAAAACGAGGAATGAGGCATCGAAAGATTGGCTATACCATCTTGGCTCGATGATGCAATTAAGCTTAATCGCCTTTTGTGTGGGCGGTGCTGCCGCACCGATGGATTTTTTTGATCTCTTGTTTTTGTGGGTTCTGTTGAGTGCAGCTCTTTCCAAATTGGCAAGTCAGAGCAGTCGCTTGCCGAATTTCGCTGAAACCCTCCGTCGAGATGCCCAAGAAATCGCGGCGCAAATCGGACCTTGAGTTCCGCCGCTCACGATAGGTTCAGATTGGAAACTCTTTTCGCCCAGAGAAAAATTCCTTGGGGGGTTTCCGGTACCCCGTTCAAACGTTCGAAAAAGAATGTCAGATATTTTTCTAACCAAGTTAGAAACTGTCTTAAGTCTTCTTGAGATCTGACATATGGCGTATGCCCAGGCTCGAGAGAGGGGCTGTGATAGCTAATTGAGAAGAATCGGTACCCTCTAGCAAAAAGATGTCGAGTGAGTTGTATCGATTCTTCTAGACTCGTGCCTTCAGGCGATAACCGGACCCTGTTTAGTAAACCCGACCGAGCCATTATAGCTGAAAGTCTAAGGTATTGCCCAATTTCAGAAGTCATCCCCCGATAAAACTTGTCGCCAAGAATGGAGGAGGCGACTCCCGTATTCGCCACCGTGACAGGCAGTTCGAGGAGTGGGCGAGAACGTGATAGCCAATAAGGATGTGCAGTCCCACCAGAGTAATCGGGGGCGTCGGTTGACCATTGCGACACGCCAGGCACGACACTGCAATCAATTTCGAACCCGAATTCGGTTAGAAGACGCACGGTGTCGCTGCCCGTTCCATAACGACCGGCGCGGTAAAGTTTTGGCTGAAGATTAAAGCGCTTCTCAATTGCTTCTACGAGTGTCTCCAGTTTTCTTCGTTGGAGGAAGTAATCAAGGTTGCCGGCATAGGAATTCCTTTCTCCCACTTCTTCTTCGAATGGTGGGGTTACCCATGTATGCAGCTGTGCACCGATATTACATTTTCCAGCGTGGAGGAGGTCTAAGAGGGGACGATATCCCGCCTCTTGCGAGATAATCGGATAGTCTATGGCATATGTGGGAACAACGCCAAATCGCTCATAGATCGTTTGGGCGCGAACTTGAGCCGCCATTGTGGAGACAGTGTGTCTGTCCCGCGACAATGGGGCAGTCCAATCAAATTCCTCTTCCGCATCGACAATAATTACTAGTCTTGGTCTTTCGTTCGGTAAAAATTTCACAATATCAGTAGGGTCCCCTGGAAGCATAGGATGCCGAGATAGGTTAGAATGCAATTTTCTTGTTATCCGAAGCTTGCCATTCCTTCTCTTATTGTTTTGATGGGGTCGCACAAGGCGCTTGAGTTCGCGGGCGGGCGGCGACGCGCTCATGAGAAATAGGAATGCTGCAAAGGGCTGATGCCCCATAGCTGCCGCACGGATAACCGTGGAAACACCGTGAAAATAATTGGCGTTGGTTTGCGCGCGCCCCCACCATTGAAGTCTTGCCGCGCGAATTTGTCGAACTTCCTTCGAAGTCAGGCGATGTCGCTGCATCGATATGTGATTGTCGACCACGTCGAACACGACGCGCAGAGTGGACACGTCCAAATTGTTAGAAAGACTATTTGGGCGGCTGTGCACGAGAACAAGTTCTTCATCTACAAAATCCACACTGCCGAGTGACGCAAGCCGAATCCACATATCTTGGTCTTCGCAAATTCGGAGTGCTTCATTGAAGCCTCCTGTCTCAATCAAATGCCTACGCCAAACTAGAACTGATGGTGTTGCTACCGTGTTGCAAGCTAGTAGCGATTTCCAGCAATCGGTTCCTAAATCCGGCCGCCGCCCGTGATAGAGATCGCCAAGTATTTTGCCTTCGGAGGATATTTCGCAGCATGCACATGAGACGAATACGCAATCGTCATTTGATAGAATGCGAGAGATCTGTTTGGTGATCTTGGTCGGCAGCCATTCGTCATCTGAATCAAGAAACGCGATTAATTCACCCTTCGCCAACGATATGCCTGCATTGCGAGCGTGAGAGACCCCACCCTGCTTCGGGAGACGCAACAATTTGACTCCGCGATTGGCGTAATTCTCAACAATTTCAGAAGTTCTGTCTGAACTTCCATCGTCAACTACAATAATCTCGATCGAACTGTGGGTCTGTCCTAGGGCAGACATCAGAGCCCGGTCTATCGTATTTTCAGAATTAAACGCCGGAATGACAACCGTCACCAACCGCGCGTTCCTATCGTTAACATCGCTTTTACGATCCAAAGCACCCACCGGCATATCTTTCGGCACCTTCCAACTTTGCGCGGATAATCGCGCAATCATCTGATACTATGCAAACGAATGGAAGTGCTCGAAAATTTATTAACTCGGCGCGATGGGGAATTGCACGAAAATCGGATAGAGCTCTAAGTACCGTTTCGATGACACTAAAATCTCACATTCTACGTCCACACGAGTTGGCCGAAAGCGAGATCGAGCTTTGGAGGCTATTCGCTAGCAATGACCCCTTACTGGACCACCCGTTCTTTTCTCACGCGTTCGTACGCGCTGTCGGGAGAGTGCACCCAAGAGTCTTCGTAACAGTCGTTGAACTCGGAGGCTCCGTGGCGGGATTTTTCCCGTTCCAATTTTCAAGCGGTTTGACGTCTATTTTAAGATCCGGAGAACGAGTTGGGGGTGATCTATCAGATCGATTCGGGATCATCGCTGGGCCAGACTTACCGCTGGATCCCGAGCAACTGTTGCGTTTATCAGGTCTGAGCTCAATAGAATATTCGTTTTTGCCAAAGAACCAGGCAAGATTTGGGTTGGTCGGACAAAGACTATTACAAGGCCAACAAGTGTCACTGGATTGCAATGCGGCGGACTTTTGGACAGACCTCAAAAAAAGCAGCCGAAAATTCACCTCACAGGTCGATCGCAATGAGCGAATTTTGGCCAGCGAATTTGGCCCGCTGAGCTTCAGTTTCGTCGGCGATGATCCAAATGAATTGATCAAGCTGGTCGAAGCAAAGCGAGACCAACATTTGCGGACTAGCGGCGAGGATCCACTCAGAATTCCTTGGAAGCTGAGGCTCCTAAGAGAACTTATGGAATTACGAGACCCGCAATGTGGTGGTGTATTGTCGACGCTCTATGCGGGTAGACATTGGCTAGCTTCTCACTTTGGTCTAGCTTCACAGGGGGTATTTCACTACTGGTTTCCCGTTTATAATATTGAATTTGCACGATTTTCTCCAGGCAACGTTCTAGCAAAGCATCTTCTATTATTTGCGTTATCCAAAGGGATTCGTTACTTCGATCTGGGCAGAGAAAGCGACTACAAATCGCACTTCAGACCTCAAACCTACGAGTTCGGTGCAGGATACTGGCACTCTCAGAATTGGGCGGGTTATCTCGCTCAGGTAGTGAAGTCTATCGAGTGGCGAATTTCCCCCACGGGGTAATCACATTGCTTAAGCCCAGATTGAGCATCGCGGGCGGCATTAGCCGCTGCGGGTAGAAGGTAAGTGAAACAATGTTGACATAAAATTTAAACAATGCTGCAACTTCCTGCTAGGCGGACGGTTTCATCGCCTTACGGGGATGCATATGTCGAATGCGGGGGCGATCAATAGGGTTTTGCAATCAAATTTCGAGGCGTTTCCCGAAACCCGTACCAAATGGCTTATAGGTGCCGGTATCTCAGTATTGCGGGGAGCGATTGGGACGCAGCTTTTCGTTTCAGGAAGTGCTCTCAGTAGACCGCACGGCACGCTTTCTTTTTCTGTCGGAAGAGTAACACCAGCCCTCAAGGCGATGCTGCATGGGAGCCCCGTTCTTTCGTTGGGATGGGCAACTCGCGAAAGGAATGCGGTTGTTTCACTGCTGGAAAAGATTGGCTTTTCTGCGTCATCTGACTGCGACATAGCGATATCGCTCAATGGCGCGATTGTGGTTTTTGGATATTTAGAAACCCAGCCCGCAGTAGCGCATTTTACGACTACACAAACTGAACGTCGCAGAGTCGCCCGGCAAATTTCCGGTCTCACCCGCGCGCGTCGTGAGTTAGCCGGGAGCGATATGCTTTCGAAGCTACCCGAGCCACTTCGTATCGCCAACGACTTCACAATTCAATCGAGAGTGAATGGAAAATTCCTGGATCCGCATGAGCTCACGGTTGATGAATCGACGAAAGCAATCTTTTCCGGACTCGAAGTTGCAGGAAAGTTGCAGCAATTAGGTAAGGGCCGTCAGACTGCTGCAAGATTAAATCCTCTAAGGCTGGATGAAATTGTAAGGGTGGTAGGAACTCAGGGTCGAGTGTTGTTGGAGGCTCGAGATCGTTTCGAACGCTGGTTCTCCCAAGTGGCTTTGCCTTCCGTGCCGACGCATGGCGATTTATGGATTGGCAATCTCTCGTTCAACGAGCCCATCAGTGAAGTTAAAGGTGTGATCGATTGGGAATCGTTCGACAAATGTGGGTTACCCTTTTTCGATGCGCTTCATCTTATTATTATGAGCGTGTCTTCCCACCGCGGAGTTCCGTTCAGTGAGGTGCTTATCAAGATTTGGGAATATGACGACGGATATCTGCGCATGCTCCTAGATCGCGCGTGTTGGCGTCTTGGTGTCGGTCGTTCAGTGCTGCAATGGGTTGCGATTGCAACTTGGATCAATCTTGTTGCGCAGGGAACGATGGAACCGCGACCAAATCGTTTTGCCAGTTGGGTTGATGACACGGTAGGACGTACGGGCTCGATCGTTATGAATTGGCTGGCTCTCAACCGGCATGACAACTGAATTACCAAGGACCAATCGTGACTGAGAAGCTGCGTCTTGATTTTCGATTTCCCAGACATTGGGAAGCACTCCATCGATTTGCAATTTCGCGGCTGGCTCGATCATACGAACCTTACCAGCCAGTGACGTTAGGCGATCGCAAGATAGCCCCGGGCGCTAGAAACTGCCTTGATCGCTGGAATCAAATTGATGCCATTCTAAAGCAATATAATGCCAGATCGCTTTTGGATCTCGGTTGTGCAGAAGGATTCTTTATTCAAGAGGCCGCACGTAGTGGTCTGGTTGCTCTTGGTATCGATGCAGACGTGCGGCGGCTTACGGTTGCTCAAAATATGACAATGATTGATCGCGTTGCACGCGCCGGGTTTCTGTATGCGGAAATTGACGCGCCCTTCATCGAATCATTACCTAACTTTGACGTAACGCTATTCTTGTCTATTTTACATCATATTATATATGGAGAAGGTCTCGATACGGCGAGGAAGATTATGGCGGCAATTCACAAAATAACCAATATTGGCGTTGTATTCGACATGGGGCAATCGAATGAGATATCTCACGAATGGTCAGAACTGCTTCCTCGTATGGATCCGAATCCGCGCGTATGGATTTCAAACTTTCTCACCGAGGTTGGTTTTTCGGAAGTGAGAGTATTACAGAGCACTGATGCGTATATGAGCGGCATTCGGCGCGAATTGTTTTGGTGTATCAAATAGCGGAGAGCTGCCGAGCTGTTGGGCAAAACAATGAAAATCAACCCTAGCTTGCCTCTTTTCTGATCTACGCTAGAAGACGGCTGACTGTCGCGCGAAATCTTAAGGCACACCTTCCAAGATAAAGAATCGAGCTGCCGTAAAGTCGATCAGTGCCGCCGGTAGCAGCGTTCGCTTCGTCACATGTGCGGAGAGTCGGACATTTCGTTGAATACCGGCACTTCTATAAGTACCTTCCGGTATTTCTCATCTTCGCCAACGAAATCTGGACTTTCCACTTCGTCTACTTTAGCGACAACGCGTTTTGGTCGCTATCGTATGAGGTCTGGTACTACGTCGCCTTCGCTGTTGCCTTCTATTTGGGCGGCTGGAAACGTCTCATTGCCTTTCCATTGGTTTTGGTCGTTCTTGGCGTTCCGGCGCTGTTCTATTTTCCCGCGTGGCTTCTGGGATGCGCGATCTACTACATGCATCGATCTACGGAATTTCCTAAATTATGGGCTAGGATCGGTTTTGCTGGCTCCATTATCGCTTATCTGATCCTACGCCTGACTGATTGGGATGATGCGATCGATAACGCTGTTAACCTTTACTTTGGGGGATGGCCCTTCGCCCATCTTCACAATTCAGAACACTTCACCGTTCATTGGCTGGTGGCGGCAATTGTCGGCGTCAATTTTTTCTGTGCCCGATATAGCGATCTCAAACTTCTCAATAGCCAGCAATGCGATTACCTACGCCGCCTCGTTTACCTTCGCGATTTATTTAGCCCATAAACCGCTCATGAATTTTTGGGCAATGGTGATAGACCACAATCCTAATTCGGTTTTCAGCATTTTGGCGCTCATCGTCTTGGTCGCATTGAGCGTATTTGCCTTCGCCTTCGCGTCGGAACATCGTAAACGTGAATGGCGGAATTTGTTCAAATGGATTTTTGGGTTTGGGCCGATCGATTTCGAAAAGCTGCTTAGAAAGATCCCAAGTCAAATGTAGATGGACTCCCGTAGAATCTTTCGCCGCTGGAGAATGGGGATACCCCGAGCCAAAATGGGTCCTAAAGAAAAGAGTAACCAACCGGTAATGGTAAGAATCGTCTTCCAGGTTGACGATGAATAGCGGAGAGCATAACCCCACCTTTGCAAATGTCGTTGTAGACATGCTTCCATTATGAAGCACTCATATTTCGACAGACCAACTTTCCATTTTGCAACTGAAGTTAGCGAGAGCGGCTCTCCAAGTTTAGGATGGATTATACGCTCCCGCTCCGGCACACGATCAATTCGCGAAGAGACGCTAAGCATTGACGATTCGAATTCAACATTTAGAAAGGTACAAATTTTACGGAGTGTGGTTTCTGGATCGCGTATGAGATCTTCATATTTTATATCAATGATCTGAGGTTCGAAGCATGTAGTCCGATAGGTTTCTCGGAATCGTAGTGCACGAGTCCATTCGAAATTTCGCTCGTAGACTCTGCAATTTCCATGCATCTTTATGTCGATGAAGGACATCGCGACGTCACGCCCGTCGCGAACAAGATGAATAAATTTAGCACCAGGATAAAGAGCACTCAGCTCCGGGACTATCTCGATGTAAGGAGGTGTCTTATCTCCGATTTTCAATTTCCCGGAAGTTTCCAGGTGATAATCATAAACCAAATCGATGATGTCGCGTAGCGTCGGGTGAGTTAGGCGCATCACCTGGTTGCGAAAGGAATCAGCAGGGATTCCCATGTCTGGCCAACGATAGTCGGTCGTCATCATTTCAATGACTTTAGAGGCTTCTTCGTTGGTTAGTCTTGTTAAAATTGGAAATGCTCGTACCAATGGTAAGATGAACCAAGTTTCCGGTGGAATTTCAATTTTTGGATGACCCGAAATCATTAGTCGAAGCAATGTTGTACCCGACCTTCCGGATCCGATAATGAAGAATGGTGCGTTCAATTCATCTTTGGTTTGATGAAGTGTTCGGGTTTCAGCCAAGTGCGGTAATTCATGCATCATGTGGGGCGACTGCATCTCTCTGTTCGCTTGTATGCAGACAGTTCGCTTGTATGCAGAGGGAGTTAATTGGCGGAAGTGTACCTTCCTTTATCGCTGCACGCCCAAGGTTTGTAAACTACGTCGGCGGTTTCAGATTCTAATTTTCTTCCTATTTGCAACGAGACGTACAAGAAAATTGCGCGCCTGCATGAAGGCAATTTTCTCAGGACCTTCAGGACATCCGATCACGTACCAGAGGGCGGCACTCGCAGCGGCGAATGTGATTGCGCCGACTGCAACTTTTTCGACAAGACGTAATGGTATAAGATTAGGTGCTTCTGATCCGCACACGGTTACTGCAACAGCCATACAGCCCGTCGCGATCACTGGACGCCAGATTGCACCGACAATCTGACGACTACTAACAGGGATTGCCCGCTGAATTGCAACGAATACGGCGGGAATAAAAAGAATGATGGCAAAGGTCCTTGCGGCGGCTATTCCTGATGGCCCCGATATTGTGCCACCGAACAATGCACCAAGAGCGAGCAAGAAAGCGAATGACCAGTTTCTCAAAGCAAATAACTTACCATTTGCTGTGGCGGCGAGAACCATATTCGCACTGCGGGTAACTCCCAACACGCCGCTCCCGATCGACAGCCACATGACTAATGGTGCGATCCAATTCCATTTTTCACCAAACACGATTGGTACGAAATCGCTAGCTACCAAAGCCATTCCGAATCCGGTCGAGAGAGAGATTGTCGCTGATATCGCAAGGACTCCAAGGTAGGTTTCAGCAAGTCGGGGTAGGTCGTTCGCTAGCCTAGAATAGACTGGAAATGCAGCTCGCGCGATCGGGAAGACAATTTCATTTGTCGGCGAACTTGCAACATCTTCCGAGATGTTATAGGCGCCGAGTGCCGCTGTGCCGGCAATTCCGCCGACGATAATTTGGTCAATTCGGTCTGCGAGGAAGTTTCCAATTTGGGCAAACTGAATCCAAGTTGAATATCCCAAAATTTCTCTCAATTTGGAGAGTCGGAACCTGGGTCGATAGGGGTGGAGCCAGTAGCTGATTCCAACATTCACTAGTTCTCCAGCAAGTGTTCCAATAATTAAAGCCCAATAGCTACGATAAATGAACGCTATTGCAACAACTATTAGAAAAACAATCACCCTTTGCACTACCAAAAAAATGAATTCCCTATCGAATTGGAGATCTTTTCTGAAATTGAGGACGCCGACGTTAGTAAATCCATTGATCAATGGCTTTAGAGCCAAAATCTGAATCACCCGGACCGCACGTGGATCACCGAAATACCATCCGGCCAACGGAGCAATGGCTACCAAAATGGCGGCTACGCAAACTCCAATAATCACGGACATCGTCCACGCAGTGTCAAAATGCTCACCTGACGCTTCGGAATTCCGAATTACAGCGAAATCCTGGCCAGCATCCGCGAAGACTAACAAAAACTGTACCGTGATTGCGCCCATCGCTACGAGCCCGAAATCGTCGGGCTTAAGCAGCCGTGCGAGAATGAGCGTGCTCAGAAGCCCGATGAACCGAACCCCCCAGCGAGCTCCGATTACCCATACTGACCCATACACAATATCACGCAGGCCGCCCCGAGGCCTCTCTGCGTCATTTTGCCAAATTCCCTTGGACAAGTTCTGATTGTTGGTCGGCTTGCGATTCAAGGTGCACCCTTTTTGCGTCCGTAGGTTCGTTGCCAAGGAGTTTCGTATCGAACAGGTATCGTCAATCATTTGTAAAGGTGAGAGAACTAAACTTTGATATTCCCGAAATGGGAAAGCACACACAAACAGGATCGGGTGATGGCGAGATTCCTTGTCTCCGGTGGATGTGGCTTTATCGGATCCCATCTGGTTGAACAGCTAGTGACCAAAGGCGATAAAGTGCTGGTTCTGGATAACCTATCATCTGGAAAACTTACAAACCTATGCGAAGGGGCCGAATTCGTTGAAGGCGACGTACTGGACCGCCAAACCGTCCACGACTGTATCTCGGGGATCGACGGCATCTTTCATCTGGCAGCAATATCGTCTGTGGCACGTACAACGGAAAATTGGCCCGAATGCCATTCGATCAATCAGACTGGCACCATTAATCTTTTTGATTCGGTAGCTAACCTGAAACAAAAGACAGTGCCGGTTGTGTATGCCTCGTCAGCGGCTGTTTACGGAGACAAATCTGGTTCATCGTCCCGCAGCGAGACTGAATGCCCCGCTCCAATTAGCGCCTACGGAGCTGATAAACTCGGGTGCGAACTGCATGCAAGAGTTGCGAAATTGGTTCACAATGTACCGACTGTAGGCTTACGATTTTTTAACGTCTATGGTCCGAGGCAGGATCCAAGTTCTCCCTATTCTGGCGTGATTTCAATTTTCGCAGACAGAGTTCGCAGAAATCTGCCGCTCACCATATTTGGCGACGGTTCGCAAGTTCGAGATTTTGTTTTCGTTCTAGACGCGGTGAAATTTCTGATTCGGGCAATGGAAGAGTGTAACGGAAATGACATCTACAATGTTTGCACGGGTCAAGGAACGAATATCGCGGAATTGGCAAAAATGATTGCCGAGATTCAGGGGGTGTCTTCAGAAATTGAGTTTCGGCCATCTCGAAAAGGGGATATCAAGCATTCCGTCGGAAGTCCGGAAGCGGCGTACGCATCATTGCATTGCCGGGCAGATACGGACGTGCGCCGCGGGCTTCGTTTGACGATATCGCACAAGCCCTAATGCAATTCTGTGCAATTCGCTGAGAGGCGCAAGATGTCGATTTCGCTTCATGCTGAATGGCATGACATCGGCGCGTGGAATCGTTTCGTTGAGGCCCACAGGCAGGGTCGCTTTTGCCATCTCTTCGGTTATGGAGATGTTCTAAAGTGTTATGGCTACGAACCGGTCCGGTTGGGTTTCGTTCGTTCCGATAAGTTAATGGCCGTGCTTCCGGGTACCAGAACCAAGAGTGTTTTTTTTGGCCGGAAGATTGTTTGCCAGCCATTTTCGGAGTACGGCGGAATTTTGGTGGACCCTTCCGCCGGCGGAGAAGATTTGGATGAGATTTACCAGCTGCTGCGCGGGTATCTCGGCAAGGCGAATGCGAAGTTCAAGATTCTTGAACTCCATGGTGATCACGGTATCCCGCAACACTTAAAGAAAGAACATTTTACTAAACACTTTATACGTGAAAACCCACACCACGTTGCGCTATTGAGTTTGGACCGTCCAGCAGATCAACTTTGGAAAGATGTAATCCAATATTCAGTGAGAAAAGGAGTAAATAAAGCACAGAATAATGGCGTCCATGTCGTTGAGGAGTGTTCGAAAGAAATCGTTCGCAATAGATTCTTTCCATTATATCTTAGTTCGATGAAACGGCTTGGAGTACCGCCTCATTCTTTGGAATATTATCTGCGATGCCAAGAATTAATGCAGGAGCGAATGAAAATATTTTGGGCAGTAAAAGAAGGAAATTACGTCGCTGGCCTCTTGGGTTTTATTACCGGACGAAGCGTTCACATCGTTAACATTGTGTCTGACCGAAATGCATGGGGGTTCTCGCCGAATGATCTAATACATTGGGAGTTCATCAGGTGGTCCGCGGAATCGGGCATTAATGTTTTCGATTTCGGAAGCGTTCGGTACGACGGCCAGCGAACTTACAAAAAGAAATGGGGAACTACGTTCGAGGAACACGCTCACTACTTTCTAAGAGCAGATGCAGTTACGACGTCTTCGTCCACTTTCAATTCGTCGTCTGAAACAATGGCAACGTTCTCGCGGATTTGGTCCAACTACGTTCCGGCTTCTGTTGCGCGCCGGATAGGGCCTCACATACGTAAGCAGCTTGTTCGATGACCGCTGCGTTCACTCACGACAAACTTCGTCGCCCGATCAACATCGTAACCTTCACGACACTCTACCCTAACAAGGTAATACCAAATCACGGGATATTTGTCGAAAACCGTCTGCGGAATCTAGTGAGTGTTGGTGGTGTCGCTAGCCGCGTCGTAGCCCCGGTTCCTTGGTTCCCATTCGGTTCACATTTTTTCGGCCGATATGGAGCAATGGCGCGCGTTCCGGTTCGCGAAGATCGTCTAGGACTCTCAATCATTCACCCGAGATTTCCTGTATTGCCAAAGGTTGGCATGACCATTGCGCCCGTTCTCCTTTTCGCTGCGTGCCTGCCGATTCTCAAGAAGATTATTCGCGAACGAGACTTTGATCTCATTGATGCGCACTACTTTTATCCCGATGGCGTTGCCGCCGTGATGTTGGGTGCGGTGCTAAAAAAGCCGGTCGTCATAACTGCTCGAGGAACAGATGTGAATTTTATTCCACGCTATGTCTTACCGCGTCGGCAAATCATTTGGGCGGCAAATAGGGCATCAGCCATTATCGCGGTGAGTAAATCCTTGAAGGAAGCCATCGTATCGACGACAGGCATCAACCCTGAGTCAATTGAAGTGCTTAGAAATGGGGTTGACCTCAAAATGTTTCGCCCCGTGGACCGGGACACTACTCGTACTCAACTTAATCTACGAGCTCCGACTTTGCTTTCCGTGGGCCAGCTGATTGAACGGAAGGCAAATCATTTGATCATTGAAGCGCTTCGTCAGCTTCCGGAGTTCGTCCTTCTGCTTGCCGGAGACGGACCAGAGAGGGGACGTCTGCAATCACTCGCCGTGCAATTCGAAGTGGCAAATCGCGTAAGATTCTTGGGCTCCATTCCCCACAAGGATTTACCGAAGATCTATTCGTCCGCGGACGCCCTAGTATTGGCATCGAGCCGAGAAGGTTGGCCCAACGTGCTACTTGAAGCGATGGCATGTGGCACGCCTGTTATAGCGTCAAACGTTTGGGGTAATCCCGAAGTTGTCGCGGCGCCGGAAGCAGGTTGCCTGATGGAAAGTCGAACCTCTGACGGGATCGCAGCGGCGGTTAGAATGCTTTTCTCCGCGTTGCCGAAGCGGTCAGCCACAAGGCAATATGCTGAACATTTTAGCTGGCAAGACGTTAGCGTCGGGCAACTCAAATTGTTCGAGCGTATCGTCCAAGGTTGAATGCTAATCGGAGTCAGCTTTAAAGTATTTATAGTACAGGAACCCCATAATTTCATGAATTGCGTAAGTACTCGTAGATAATGATCGTACATTCGCTACTAGTGCTCCGACCTCGAAATTGCGCACCGGTGCTAGCGGCGCGAAACTGGATGGAATTGCACGAATACCAAAATGCGTGAACGCCCAAACTGCACGCGGCATGTGCCAAGACTGGGTTACGATGATGACGTTTGAAATCCCCTCTTCTTGCAGTACCTTCGATGAGAACTTGGCATTTTCGTAGGTCGTCAGGGATTTTGTTTCCTTCCACGTCACAGGTATCTTGAAGACTTTTTCCAACGCAGTTGCGAGCAAGTCGGCAACGGGAACGCTCGTGCCTTTAATTGGTCCGCCGGTAACCAAGATCGGAAGGGGATTTGCGTGATACTGTTCGGCAGCCCAAAACACCCTCTCCAAGCTTATACGTCCCAATCGAATTTGGTCGGGATGCTTGCCCGTATGTTCAATGTCACCGCTAAGCACTACTATGGCGCGTACGTCGTCGTCGTGCGGTTGAGGCGCTGAAAGTTCGAGACTGCCGACCAGGTAGTTGGCGGTCAATGGAGTTGCAAGGACATAAAGCAGCGCAGCCGAAAGCAACGCAAATGTCCGTCCGGTACGGCGCCATCGCGCCGCGATCGCAATTCCAAGCATCGTAGCGAGCAGCAACGCGATCGGAGATAGAAGAATGGAGTAGGCGAGGTCGCGTTCAGTCGGCATCGGTTCAACCTTCGATCTTTCTATGGTAAATTGTAGTTATGTTACTGATATATCTATCCAACTTGTTAATCGTTTCCAATTTGAACCCTTGCTGGCGATGAACTATCCTAGACCATCGGTAGCAGGTTATGAGACGGGCGGAGAACCTTAAACATGATTAAGCGCAGGGGGGGTGGGATGCGGCGGACTTTGCTGTCGTTTGTCATTTTGTGCGTAAGTGCTTGCACCGCCGAAACAAGCGGACCTCTGCCGACTGGTGACTCGCCCAGTGTGCACAAGGAAGACAATTACATCATCGGGCCGGGCGACAAACTGAACATATTTGTATGGCGAAGCCCGGAACTCACGGTCACGGTCCCCGTCAGACCGGATGGAAAGATATCGGTCCCCTTAGTTGAGGACGTCGTTGCGGTTGGAAAAACTCCTACCCAGCTGGCGCGTGAGATCGAGCGGGATCTGTCCAAATATGTCCAGGATCCGCGAGTTACTGTGATTACCGAAAGCTTTGTGGGGCCATTTTCCGAGCAGGTCCGGGTCATTGGTGAAGCCGCGCAACCGCGCGCAGTACCATACCGCGCTAACATGACGTTGCTTGATGCGATGATCGAGGTGGGGGGGCTGACCAAATTTGCTGCCGGAAACCGAGCTGTCGTCGTGCGACGCGTAAATGGGAAGCAAATTTCGTATTCGGTGAAGCTGGATAGCCTAATTAAAGACGGCGATGTAAATTACAACGTGAAGCTGCAACCGGGCGACATTCTCATCATTCCTCAGAGTTATTTTTAGCTTGGTCAATCTGTCGATTGCCGTTTCCTACGGAGGTCGTAATTGGAAAACATAGGCGCGCTATTGAGGTATTATTTGCGCGGAATTTGGCGTCGACGCTGGATCGCAACCGCTGCTTGTTGCGTGGTATGCTTGAGTGGATGGGTTGTCGCGTACGTCATTCCGGGACAATATCAATCAGAGGCGCGTGTCTACATAAACATTGAAGGGCTCTTGACGCCGTTGCTCAAGGGGTTAGCAGTCGATACAGAGCCAGCGCAGCAGCTTGATTACATGCATCGTACGCTGCTCAGCCGCCCTAATCTCGAGCAGATTGCTCACTTGTCTGAACTCGATCGGCAAGTGGCATCGTCAGATCAAAAAGAAGAACTGATCAAGCGATTGGCCCAAGGTATTCACGTGGGAGTACAGGGACAGCATTTGTTTAGCATATCGTATGAGAATTCTGATCCGGTTCTCGCGCGCAATGTGGTGCAAAGTGTCCTGACGGTTTTTTCGGAGGGCACCGCCGGAAATAGTCAATCGGACATGTCAAATGCGAAGCGCTTTCTGAACGATCAAATCCTCAACTATGAAAAGCAACTTCGAGCGGCTGAAGCGCGTCGCGCCGCCTTCCGGGAGGCCCATTCGGATGTTCTGCCGGACATGGGTACAATTGGCGCGAAGCTCGAAGGCATTAGAAACGAAGAAATTCGAACACGGAGTCAGCTTGCCGATGCGACTGCCCGGCGGGATGTGGTCAAGAAGGAATTCGCCAGCGTGCCGCAGTTCCTAAGTGTCGATCAACCTGGATCGATTGTGATTGGGGGAGGGCGAATTTCGTCAACGCAAGCTCGTCTTGATGACGCGCGACGGCACCTTGCCGAATTGCTCGCCCATTATACGGAGGCTTATCCCGACGTCGCGATTGCCAGGCGAGACATTGCGAGCCTCGAGAAGCAGGTTCGGCAGGAAAGGGAGTCGGGAGGTAATTCGGCTCAAACCGGTTCGGGGAGTCGACATTCTTCTATTTCGAATATCGTTTACGAACAGCTGAAACTACGCTTGACCGACCAAGAAAGCACCGTTGCGGCGCTGTCAAGGCAATTGGAAGATGTCGGCAAAGAAAGACAGCGCCTAGAAAAAGTCATGCGCGCGACGCCGGAGGTGGAACTTCAAGCTCAAAATCTTGATCGAGATTACAACGTAATTAGAAAAAATTACGAAGAACTGCTAGCACGTAGAGAATCAGCCCATCTTGCTGAGGCAGCGGACGTCGAGACCGATAAGGGCCAATTTCGCATAGTGGATGCCCCGCAAATTCCCGTGGATCCCGTTTTTCCGAATCGTGCGCTATTGTATTCGGCCGTTTTGGTACTTGGATTAGCCGCGGGTATCGGGCTTGCGATTGTACTGATTCAAATCGACCGTTCCTTCGCAACAATAGCTGGGCTCAGAACGCTGGGCCTACCCGTGCTCGGGACCGTATCGCTGGTGAATTTCGTTGATGCACGGCGGCACTTAGTGCGGGAGGCCGCCGGAATTGGCGCGACGGCGGTAATTCTACTCGTGATTTATGCTGCACTGTTGGCCAAGGGTTACGGATTGCACATAGGGATCGCGTGACATGAATGATAGGCAAATTGGCTTAATTCAACGGGCTGCTGCCAAGCTCAAGCAGGCCGACGCACCGGGAGTTGTTCCGCCCGTTCAGGTCAATTTCGGTCCCATGTCCTACGCCACGAAGGACAACCCCGCAACCACATCCAAGCCCGCCAAGAACCGCAACGTCAGTGCGCCAGAACTAATTGTCGATCGGGGTAAGCTTGCGAAGGCTGGCATATCATTCTCGGCTGACGAGCGATCCCGCCTAGCGGAAGAATTTCGAGTTATCAAGAGGCAGGTATTGTCTATAGCTCAGCGTCCAGACGCAGTCGATGCTGCCGGGAAGTCCAAGCGCCTTATTTTGGTAACTAGTGCTAGGCCCCTTGAGGGCAAAACGTTTGTAGCAGCAAACCTTGCCCTCGCCATTGCGTCGGAACGGGATTCTCGCGTGCTCGCTCTTGATTGCGATCCCGCACGTCAGACATTTTCGGAAGCGTTTGGAGTCGGACGGAGGTCAGGCTTTGGTGATCTGCTTGCAGGGGATTTGGATAGCGTCTCGGAAATTCTAATTCACACAAACATTCCAAATTTCAATATAATTCCCTTTGGTCAACGACATGCCGATACGACAGAGCTCTTCTCGAGCAAGCGCATGAAAGGGCTCATGGAGGAGATGGGGCGGCGCTATCCCGACCGGTACATTGTAATTGACGCTCCTCCGTGTCTAGCGACCAGCGAAGCGTCAACCCTTGCACCTTTGGTCGGCCAAATAATGTTTGTGGTTGAGGCGAATCGGACGCAACAAACAGAGATCGAAGAAGCTTTGCGTCTTGTCAGTGCTTGTCCAAACATTAGTCTGGTACTGAACAAAACAGACTGGGATAGCCCCGAGCAATTTGGATCTCATGGATACTATTGAGCGAACATGGAAGGATTTGCCGCCGAACGTCGAACGTCGTTCAAAACAGTCCCTGCTGTCCGACATACCTCTTAATCGTAACCTTGTCCCACTTCTGATCGGTCTTTGCATTTTCATCGACGGGTCGGCGAGGGGACAACAGGCGACGACTGATTGGACCCCGTTTTCGGACAACTCAATCCCAGAGTTGCGCCCTTCGGTGCTCCCGCCAAATATTCCGTTGCGCAAGCCCGGCGAACCCTCGTTTGTCGTCGTTCCGTCTTTGGAGGTGGATGAAACCTTCACGGACAACGCCCTAGGGACCAGCTCCAACCGGCGTGCAGACTTCTATACGACTGTGTCACCGGATTTATTTGTTTCTGATGAATCCGCTCGTCTTCAGGGGTTTTTGAATCTCAATCCTCAGGTCATCTACTATGCTGAGAATAGCAGTCAAAACCAGATACTTGTTAACGCTCAAACGAACGGGACGGCCATTGTAATTCCTGAACGTTTGTTTTTCGATGCGCAAGGTTCTATCGGCGAACTGGCGCGAAGCGGCATTCGCGGCTTTGGAAATGAAGCGCAGATTCCTGCAAATGATCGCGTCCAGCAATACGCCTACTCGGCTTCGCCCTATGCCTTTATCCCTTTCGACAGTTCAACGTCTGCAGAGGTTCGGTACCGCATATCGCAAGTGCTGTTTAGCGGCAATACCGGCGCGATCGTTAGCCCACTCACTGGATTGCCCTTAGCTCCGATCTCAAACAGTATGCAGAATGAAGCATTCGCGAAGTTAAAGACCACGGCTTTGTCGGACCGCGCGTTGCTGAGTCTTACAGGCGACTTCGATGATTTTTCGGCTCCGGGGACGGAATTTGCGTCTCAAAACCTAACTGTTGCGGCCGGTGCTAGTTATTTGATTGGCCATGCCTTATGGGCAACTGGTAGCGTCGGATTTGAAAGATTGATCTTTCCTGACCTGCCGATTCTGAATTTTTCTGGGCCGACTTGGGAAGTTGGTGGGCGATATGCTCCCTCTGACACGCGATTGGTCGCTCTGAGCTTCGGTTCATACGAGGGCAGGTTGGGATTCCGAGGCGACCTGAAATATGCAGTCACCCAAATCGTATCAATTTTCGCAACATATAGTCAGCAGATACAGACGCCGCAACAAGCAGTCATTCAAAATCTCCCTCTTCAAGCGCAAAGCACTCCAGGTACTACACTCAACGAACTAACTGGTTTGCCGCTAAATATCTCCAACCCCAATTTTGCGCTAGAGAACGGGGTGTTCTACGCCAAATCGTTACGCGGCGGGGCGACTTATGCGCTCGGGAGAAACAATGTCGCGCTGACATTTGACTATGAGCGAGACCAAGAGTTGGGCGGTACGGCGCCGAGTCAGTCTAGTATCGGTGGCTCGATTGTCTTAACTCGCGAGTTGACGCCAAAAACGGTCGCGAACGGGATAGCCGGTTACTCCTTTGTATCTCAAGCCGCCTTTGGGGGATTGCCAAGCTCGAGTGGCGGTTTAGTAACGCTCGGATTGGGCGTCACCTACAGCATTACTCCAACGTTCCAAGCTTCGGCGAATTATGGATTCCAATATGCTAGCGGTAATTTGGTAGCCCCTATATTTGTTGATTTAGTTACGGTCGGTCTCAGGAAAACCTTTTGAGAATACGATGTTCAGCGAATTCTATCGTCTGACTGGGCTTCCCTTTCAGCTTACACCCGATCCCAGTTTCTATTTTGGGAGTGCTGGCCATACCAAGGCCATGGCTCACCTAACCTATGGCCTACACCAAGGTGAAGGATTTATCATTATAACGGGTGAGGTCGGCGCAGGAAAAACCACGATCGTCGATCTTCTTTTGTCGCAATTGGACAAATCAATTTATAACGTTGCGAAGATCGTCACAACACAGTTGGGCGGTGACGATATGCTTCGGGTCGTGGGGTCTGCATTTGGGCTGTACCAGCCGGGGATGGAAAAGGCGGCTATTCTTAAAAAAATTGAAGAATTTTTGGCGGCAAACAAGCGTTCAAATCGCCGCTCGCTATTGATCGTCGATGAAGCGCAAAACCTCTCTGTCCCGGCGCTTGAAGAACTTCGGATGTTGTCAAATCTTTCCGTCGACAGGGTGGCGTCATTGCAGGGCTTTCTGCTCGGGCAACCCCAATTTCGCAATGCGCTTGCAGGCCCCGAACTTGAACAACTTCGGCAAAGGGTGATCGCCGCGTATCATCTCGGTCCTCTCAGCGTAACGGAAACGAAGGCTTACATTCTGCACCGTTTACGCACTGTCGGGTGGCGCGATGACCCAATGTTCGCGGATGATGTTTTCGAGGCCATATTTCGGCATACTGGCGGCATTCCGCGCCGCATCAACACACTTTGTTCGCGAATTCTATTGTTCGGCTTTTTGGAAGAGCGCCACACGCTCGATCTCGAATCGGTTGAGCAAGTCGCAGAAGAACTTCAGAACGAAATTTCCGCAGGAGCGATTAAACGGCCAAACGCCGGGAATGGGTTTGTCTCCGATACAGATGGGTTGATCGGAAGTCTGGCTCATAGAACGTCTGCGGCGGAACATTTACTCAATAAGCACGACAAAGCGTTAAAAGGAGTTGTTGAGGCTGTTCTCGCGCTCGCGAGGAAGGAAGGATGATCGAATGACCATCACTTTAAGCCGTGCAGCAACAAGCATGAATGGCCCCTTTCCCGCTATCGGGGCGATGACCGTGGACGTGGAGGACTATTTCCAGGTCCAAGCCTTTGCCGATATTGTTCCGTATGAATCCTGGGGGAATTTTGAAAGCCGTGTCGAAAAGAACACTGAAAAAATTCTACAGCTTTTTTCCGATGCGGGAATCAAAGGTACTTTCTTTACGCTGGGATGGATCGGGGAACGGCACCCGCGCTTGGTCCGCCAAATTGTCGCCGAAGGACACGAATTGGCTAGCCATGGTTATCGCCATGTCAGAGCAGATCTCCAAACGCAAGCACAATTCAGAGAGGATGTCTCGAGGACAAAGCGGATACTTGAAGATACGAGTGGTGTCGGGATTTCGGGATACCGCGCGGCGACTTTCTCGATCGGAAGTAGGAACTCATGGGCGTTCGACATCTTAGACAATGTCGGATACGTCTACAGTTCGAGTACTCATCCGATTAAGCATGACCTTTATGGTGAGGGAACGGGTGCGCGAAGCGCATTTTCCGCGACTAGAAGTGGAAGGCTCAAAGAGATTCCGATAACCACCGCTCGATTATTTGGTCGCAACCTACCATTTGCTGGCGGCGGATACTTTCGCTTGCTGCCATATTCCGTGTCGCGAATTGCGATGCGCCATGTAATTCGACACGACAGGCGACCGGTGGTGTTTTACCTTCACCCGTGGGAGCTAGATTACGAACAACCGCGCTTCGCTAACGCGCGAATTAAATCGAAGCTGCGCCACTACATGAATTTGGCGGCCACGGAAACTCGGCTGAAGAGATTACTTCGCGAATTTTCCTGGACCCGAATGGATCAGGCTTTTTCTGATATTATTCAAAAAAAGCTAGGTGTGTGAATTGGAACACCTGCTCTTTTTGAGTCACCGCATTCCATATCCTCCCAACAAGGGCGACAAGATTCGCTCTTGGCATGTTCTTCGGCATCTCGTTGGACGCTATAAGGTACATTTGGGTTGCTTCTATGATGATCCGACTGACGCAAAGTACCTTCCGCTTCTTAGATCACTTTGCGAAACGGCGTGCATAATTCCGTTAGATCCCTTGTCCGCTAAAATAAAAAGTTTGCGTGGGTTGCTTCGTGGTGAGCCCCTCACAGTTGGCTATTTTTATAGTCGACGGTTGAACCGTTGGATTGATGACACCGTTCGACATTACCAGCCTTCAAAGGCATTCGTATATTGCTCCGCAATGGCGACCTACGTTCGCGGTGCCAAAATTCCGTTGCGCGTCGTTGACATGATTGATTTGGACTCAGAAAAATGGCGGCAATACGCCGAGACCCAAACGCTTCTCCGAAGATCCTTATACAAGCGCGAGCATCGTGAACTGTTCGCCTTCGAACGGCAAATTGTTGCAGAATTTGATAGTGCGATGTTTGTCTCGGATAGCGAGACTCAACGTTTCGTGACGCGGGCACCCGATTTAGCGACGCGGGTCCATACGATGGGAAACGGCGTTGATATGGAATATTTCTCGCCGAACGCTGAATACCCCAATCCTTTCGGAGTTGGAACAGAAACTGCAGTTTTTACCGGTGCAATGGATTATTGGCCGAACGTTCAAGCGGTTTGCTGGTTTATGGCTAATGTGTTTCCGAAGTTGAAAAAAAATCGACCGAACTTTGAATTTTGGATTGTTGGGCGAAATCCAACGAAAGCAGTCCTTCAACTTGCAAACCGAAACGGCGTCAAGGTCACTGGATCCGTTGATGATGTCAGGCCATATGTCGCCCACGCGTCGGTCGTGGTTGCACCATTGCAAATCGGGTGCGGGGTTCAGAATAAGGTCCTGGAAGCGATGGCGATGGCGAAACCTGTCGTTGTGAGCCCGCTCGCGTGCGAAGGAATCCGTGTTGCTGATGGGCGCGAGGTGTTGGTCGCTTCAGAACCCGGACAATTCGTCGATTGCATAGATCACATTCTGTCGTCAGCGTCACACGAGATGGGGATGCGAGCACGCCTGCGAATCGAGCACGATTTTCGCTGGGATTTCTCAATTGTCGATCGCTTGTTGGGAAGGCCGATTCGAACCCAACCAAGGGCAGCCTGACCGATGGAAATTGCTCCCCGTCTTCTCGGCGCGTCTTCCGACGAGCGACCTTACCAGTCTTTGTGGACAGCTTGCGCTAGCCTGATCCTAGTTGGTTTCGTGATGATATTGCTTTTCAGAACAGAGGTGAATGGCGCAGTTACCGTTTGGATTGGGTCGACCGCCTACAATCATTGTTTCTTGATTACGCCAATGGCGCTGTATCTCGTCTGGGACCGGCGAGCCGTGCTAGCGCAACTTACGGTTCGGCCAACGATCTTGGCGCTTCCCATGGTTTTGCTACTTTCCCTCGCATGGATCTTCGCGGTCGGTTTGGATATTCTTGAAGTTCGCCAATTTCTTGTTATTGCGATGTTCGAGATTGCGTCCATTGGGATCTTCGGGTGGCGGACCTTTCGCCAGTTGATGGCCCCATTTCTATTCTTGTTTCTGCTCGTTCCGACCGGCGATTTTCTCGTCCCTTGGCTTCAAAGTTTTACCGCGCATTTTGTTGTGGCGGGACTCCAACTTGCGGGCATCCCGGTGTTCGGCGATGGAACCATAATTGAGATACCCGCTGGAACATTTGTGGTGGCGGAAGCTTGTGCTGGCCTAAGATTTCTCGTGGCTTCGGTCAGTTTCGGAATCTTTTATGCGGTGCTAGTTTATCGGAGCCTCAGCCGTCGCGTTATGTTTATCGCGGTATCTTTTGTATTGCCGGTGATCGCGAATGGATTTCGAGCCTTTGGCATTGTCTACCTGGCGCATTTGAGCGGGAGCGCGGCGGCCGTAGAAGCCGATCACGTCATCTATGGATGGGGGTTCTTTGCGGTGATCACTATCTTGCTCATTTGGTTAGGCAATAAATTTTCACAGAGTCACGAACCACGCGAACCCTTCCCAACTGATGTGCGAGGGCGGACATCAGCGGTCGGGGTAGTCATTGCAATGGCAATCGCTTGCGTCGCACTTCTTTCCAGTGGACCCGTGTTCGCCCGCCTGACACAGACTTCAAATGCAATCGCGCTTTCGAAGGTTGGGTGGCCGCGCATTGCACTACCTTGGCACGCTATCACGATCGGTCTCGAGCCCTGGCGACCGAAAATCGTTGGCGCACAGAGAGAGCTCTTTGGCGATTTTACGGACGGCAAGGAACTCGTGACGTTTGACGTTGCGATTTTTGCGCGAGGTCCGAAAGGAAGTAACCTGGTCCGTGCTCAAAATCGGTTGGTGGATGAAAATCGTTGGCAACTTGGGGTCACGGGGAATCGAGTGGTGAAGCTACATGGGGCCGATGTTGTTGTTGAGACCACGCAGGTCCGCGGAGGAAATCGGCAGTTGGAGATTTGGCATTTTTTTGTTGTAGACGGACAGATCATCTCAAGTAGATTTGCCGCAAAACTAGCGGAGGCTCGGAGCTTGGTGATGGGAGGGGACAGCATTGCGTCTCAGGTCTCGGTCGCCACAGACGTCGCAGACACGAAAGAACGCGCCGAAATAGTGCTTCAGAGCTTTTTAAATTCGGTAAGTCCCTTGCCCCAATTTCTTCATCATATCCAAGAAGGTCATTCCAAAGCTGAAACGATGCCCTCCGGCATGCGGTCTGTTGCGAAGTGAACTTCATTGAGAAAGCCTTCGAACATCAAGAGCGTCCAAAGAGCCTGGCCATTATTCCGGAGTCCCATTTCGTGCTCGCTAAGTAGGGCGTTGATGGACGCAATGTCAAAGATCCCAGAGTCGCGCATGGCCTCCGAATTCAAAAGATTTCGTATTTTCCGGGAATCACTGCCTCTGAAGGCGGTATCCGTTTTGATCGCGAAGCCCCGCTTGGTTCTAAAAAGATTTTCGGCGGGCACATAAGGGGCGAGCGCTCGCTTCAGCAAAAATTTGCCGACGCCATTTTTTAATTTGAATCTGCTGGGAACTGTCGCAGACCATTCGACAAAGGAATGATCAAGCATTGGAACACGTACTTCCAATGAGGAAGCCATGCTTGTCCGATCAACCTTCGTAAGTATGTCGCCCGGAAGATATGTCTTTATATCAGTGTACTGCGCGCGTGCTAGAGCATTGCTCGTGTCCGACTCTTGCATATGCTGCGCAATAACTTGGCAGGGATGATAATCATTCAGTTTGCGGCGAAACTCGGAAGTATACAACTGATAGCGCGCGTCGTCGTGAATCTTGCACACTGTTCGAAAATATCCGCCGATTTCGTCGAGTGCAATTTCTTGGAGCGTGTATTTTGCTCGCATCCAACGAGGAGCCCAATCGAGCTTCGGGTATGCTCGGCCAAGGAGGCCAAAGATCGGCACGCGGAGGGACGTGGGTAAATAATGGCGCGCGCCCTGCGCATATGAATGCCAACGGTAACGGCGATAGCCTGCAAAGATCTCATCCCCGGCATCGCCCGAGAGTGCCACCGTCACTTTTGTTCGCGCCAGCTTAGAGACTTGGTCGGTGGGTACGGAAGAAACGTCGGCAAAAGGCTCATCAAAGATCCTTGCTAATCGCCGATATTCTGCTATTGGATCCGGATTGACGTGAACCGCTGTCTGTTCCGCTCCATATCGAGCCGCGACGGCAGAGGCAAAGGGCAATTCACTGTCCCCTGAATCGCCGATACCAATCGAAAAACTTTTGACCCCACTGCCGAGGTGGCGGGACATCAATGCAATGATTGCGCTCGAATCGACGCCACCGGATAGAAACGCACCCAGCGGGACATCCGCAACGAGACGGATACGCACTGCTTCGGACAGACGAGAGATCAATTGTTCCTGGGCATCTTTGAACGAAATGTTCGTCTCGACGAATCTTAGCTGCCAATATGGCGTGGGCTGACCCACCGCCTTTCCTCGCGTAAGCAGAAGATAATGTGCGGCGGGCAACTTGAGTGTACCTTGGTATATGCAGCTTGGGTCGGGTATGTAGCCGAACGACAGATAGTCATCAACAGCTTCCGGACGAATCGTTTTGGGGATAAGTCCACTCGCGAGTAATGCTTTTAATTCTGAGCCGAACAGGCAAAACCGATTGTTGATAATTGAGTAGTAAAGGGGTTTTTTGCCAAACCTGTCCCTTGCCAAAAACAACGATTGTCTCTTTTGATCATAGATCGCAAAGGCAAACATTCCGTGTAGTTTCTTGACGCAATCGACTCCCCACTCCTGCCACGCATGAATGATCGTCTCTGTGTCTGAATGTGTTCGGAAAACGTAGCCAAGATTTGAAAGCTCTTGTGAGAGTTCACGAAAATTGTAGATTTCGCCGTTGAAGACAATTGCGACACTGCCATCGCCGCTAAACATCGGTTGATCGCCGGTGGCGAGATCGATTATCGCAAGTCGTCGGTGCGCGATTCCGACGCCTGGCTCCAGGTGCGTTCCCCCTCCGTCTGGTCCCCGGTGAAAAACCGCCCCGTTCATCCTCGCAAGAGCATCGCGATTAATGCGACTGCGGGAGGACAAATCAAATATTCCGGCTATTCCGCACATTTGACTTCAACTGTAAAATGATTGGGTTGCCATGGAAAAGTCCACTGTCGTCATGTTAACCTTTCTAACATCGGAATGAGGGCAAAACAAACTATCCTTCGTTTCGATGACAAACCTAATCTTTGTTGTGCACAAAATTATCTCTGCAGGATTTAGTAACGCTAACGAAAGCGGTGCCGTGAGAGCAACGTTGCGGCTCGTGAGCGAAGGTAGGGGAACATGAGGCTTTGGCAGATCGTTGTCGCCGTTATAGTAGGAAGCGCGATTGTGTCGATGGGCGGGATCGCACTGTCCGACATTGGCCAATACCCTGCTGCGTCGTTATCTCTTGCGACGTTCAAAATCCTTGCTCAAAGAGATCTTGCAACTTTAGTGGCTGCATTCGTTATTGCGTTCGCCGTCTTGTCTTTCACGATATCCATTCTTGCGTTCAGGCTCGACCTTCATCGCTTGGCTCAACTTTACGCCCATTTGTCACGAACTGCGCCAGAAACACCGGCTAATATCGTTGGAAACTTCGCGATTGAGAATGCAGCGCGCAAGATTGGCGATGCAATTCGCTTAGACCCTATCACAGGGCGGCGAATAAACATCGTTACGTTAGATATGCAGCGAACGATGCGGCTCGAAACCCAACGTGTTTACGTCCAACGTTTCCTTCTCCTCCAGACTATGGCCCTCTCACTTAGCGTTGTTTATCAAATTTTCTTACCGAATGGAGGCGAATTTCCGAAAAATATTCTGGCCGAATTCATTCAATGGTCAGTTTTTTTCCCCGCTATCATTGTCCTCACTGGTGGCACTTTGCTTTGGATGGATCAACTTGCCGATTGGGCAATATCGGAAATAGTCGCCAATTTTCCCTATGCGAGAGGGAATGATCATAGTCCCATTGTTGCTCAGGACACTGCGGGCGAGATTGAACCAATCTTGATGAAGCACCTCGAACGAATCGAGATCGCAAATGAAGGGCTATATCAAAGAGTTGCGGAGTTTCTAATTTCCAACCGCCTATTTCGTGAAAAGAGTATGGACACGGCCAACGAGATCGAAAACCTGGAAAAATTCTTGCGAGAATTTGTCGGAGGCATTCGACCAGTTGTCGAGCGCGTCAGTTCGGAGCAAGAAGGACTTCAGGCAGCGATTAGAAAGCAGGCTCTCGAATTGGCGAGCATCAGCAAACGTCAGGGTGATACGGCGACAAAATTGGAGATGATCGATTCCACGTTAAATCGACTTGCCCGAGTTAACTCAAATTCCCTTTCCCAGATTCGATCAGACCCGAAAAGCAAAGGTCAGTCTGGGACCGTCGTTCGTGATTTGGAAAATCTGCTTTCGGAATTAGCGGAAAAGAGCAATCCAGCGCGCTAGCGACGTGGGCTACGACTTGGTTTGATTATGCTCGTGCTTTGAATTGCGATATCTGAGATGCGTTTTGCATTCTCTATCCACGTCAAACGACGAGTTATCAAAGTTGATGATGCCGCTCGCCCCAATCGTTCTCGCAGTTCGTCGTTTCCAATCAATCTTTCGATCGAACGAGTCATCTCCTCCATTGAATCTGGAGAAAATAGGAGGGCATTCAAACCGTGGGTTAGAACTTCACGGATGTTGGCTTGATCTGGAGCTACGATCGCTTTTCCGAGAGCCATATACTCAAACAACTTAAGCGGCGAGGCGTAATCAACAGCTGCGGGCTGCAGGGCGATATCAAATGCCGCGATAGCATTTGCAATCGATTTGGGGTCTACGACGCCCAGAAAGGTTACTTTGGATTGCAGTTGGAGTTCTTGAACCCTTTCCTCAAGGTATCGTCGTGCAGGCCCATCACCAACGACCAAGAAGTGCAGAGCGGTTGAACTCACGTCGCGCGCCAATATATCGAAGACAATTTCTAAGCGATGCCATTCTCGAATAAAGCCGGTGAATCCAAGAACTAGTTTGCCACCTAGGCCCATCGCCGATTTCGCTTGGCGCGAATCCACCGCGTTAGCGAATCTCTTTTCATCAATGCCATTTCCAATGACGGTAATGCGCTGTCCTGGAACCCCCGCAGTCATCATGATATTAGCCAATACTTGCGTCACCGGAAGAACATGCGTCGCAGATCGCCAGGCCCATTGTTCTAGGTAAGTGGCCAAACGCGGGAGGCCGACCCCGCCAAATTTTCGTCTCTCGGCAGCTAACGGTGCATTTACTTCCAATAGCAGGGGGATTCGCTTCAATCGGCTGGTCCATAAACCAGCGAGGAGATAAAGGTTATATCGTTCGTAAATGACGTCAAAGTTTTGGTTCGTGAATCCCCGAAGCAAACGAAAGAATGCGGGTACGTTATAACCGAGTTCGAAAAGCTCAAAAATAATCCGTGGAACATTTCGTTTGATCCGGGAAAGGGCTAAAGGTTCTTCACCGAAGGGCGCGCGACTATATTGAGTTGGTTCAATGACAAGAACCTCATGTCCAAGACCGCGCAGAGCAGCTATCATTTCGTAAATGTGAACGCTCTGACCGTCTTTAGAACGGACCCTGTGATGGTAAAGAATCTTCAAGGCACTTCACCTGTTGGCTCGGTAGAAGGCGTATTTTGGTCAGGGTTAAAGCAGAGACAATTTTATCGGCCGCAGAGGGTTGAGGCAATTGTGATCGGAAGATGCTTCAACGAACAAACCGAATCGCAGCGGCAGTCGCGACTATTTGGACACGACAAATAGATGACGAACCGGACTCCGGAGTACCGATCACGCATAGAACTTAGGACTGAATCAGATTCGTCGGGTGACATCGAAAAGACGAAACGGCTTTGGCACGAACTGGAAAAGCGAGCTAATCCATCGTTCTTTTTATCCTCCAGTTGGATCGAGACATTACTGGATAGCAGTGAATTCCCACCAAACGTAGTCGTTGCAAGAACGAACGGCGAGGTTGCTGGTCTTGGTCTGCTTTTTCCGAATAAAAAGAAGTTGTTCGGTGTTACGTGGCCTACCCTATCTTTAACCGAGACAGGTGATACCGACCTTGATGCGGTTATGATTGAAGAGAACGGTTTCTTGGCAGAACGTTCGTTTGAGTTGGAGGTGACGAACGCATGTCTCCGACACATAGTTTGTGACATGTTGGAATGGAGGGAGTTATTTCTTGGAGGTATTGGGGACTTAACGGCGGACGCGCTTAAAGCACTTTCTGGCCCCCTGATGATGCGCCGCAAGACGACGATAAGCCCGTTTGTTGATCTTGGCGATGTCGATCCGCAATCGATGCGATGGTTAAGCGCAAACACCAGGCAGCAAATTCGACGTGCTCTACGGCTCTATGGGAGACGCGGCGAAATTAATCTAGTTGGGTCAAGAGACTTGAGAGAAGCGAAAGAACGGTTCCGTGAAATGGAGGAACTGCACAAACTTCGGTGGGCCGATAAAAGTCCATTTCTAGGGTCTAAGGTTCGGCAGTTTCATGATGCATTGCTGACGCGGGCTTTTCCACTTCAACAGGCCGACATCCTTCGAGTATGCGCTGGCGCACACTTGATCGGCATGCTTTACATTTTCTTTTATGGCGGAGAAGCATACGTATATCAAAACGGATTCGAATATGAAAACGATGGTCGCCTCAAACCAGGGCTCGTATGTCATTTACTTGCAATGGATTATTGCGCCAAAAATGGAATAAAACGCTACCGGCTGTTGGCTGGATCAAATCGATACAAACAAAGTTTAGCCACGCATATCAGTCCACTGCACTGGATAAGGATTCGCCGTCCTCATCCGATGTTTTATGCTGAAGCCCTCATACGGAACGTGGTTGGACGTTAAGTAAATTCATGACAGAGCGAAAACTTCGATTTTCTTCATCGTTCGTCGATCTAAACCAAATTCCTAAAGACTGGTGGCAATCTGCGGCACAGGACAGCATATTTTTGTCGCGATGGTGGTTTGAAACGGTAATTGAAGCTGCCCTCGATGAAGATGACGAGGTTACAATAGGATATCTAGAGCACGACGATCAACCGGCCGCTGTCTTGCCTTTCCGTGTTCGGCGTCGGAGCACGCCGTTCGGATGGAGAGAATACCGAAGCCTTACCAGCCCCTATTCATGCTTGTTCCATCCGCTAATCGCCGACAAGCAGAATGAGCGATCTATCGCTCGCAGTTTAGGCGAAATGGTCGGACGCCAGTTGGGTGCGAATGACCGACTGGCGCTTGACGCGTTTGATGGAAATTGGACGGCCCTCGAGGATTTTGCAGCCGGCCTAGCGGCATCAGGGCAAATCGTTGAATGCTATGAGCATTTTGGCAATTGGTACGAACCCATTTCTGGCAGGTCTTTTGCGCAATATTTTCGGTCGCGTGATGGTCGCATTCAAGAAATCCGACGCCGAAAAATGCGATTGGCTACGCAAATCGGTGTCGAATTTGAAATTGTCTCGAATCCTTCGAGCATCGAAGTGGGAATCCGGGATTATCAAACGGTGTATCTCAAGAGTTGGAAAGCTGCCGAACCCTATGGCAACTTTCTTGCACGGCTCATAGAGAAATCAGCGGCACATGGCGCACTACGCCTCGGAATTTGTCGATTAAAAGGCGTACCGATCGCAGCGCAACTCTGGACGGTCTGGAACCGGAGGGCGACAATTATGAAATTGGCACACGACGAGAAATTTGCGCAACTATCAATTGGTACATTACTTACAGCCTATATGATGAACCGTTTAATCGAAGAGGATGCAGTAGCCTTTTGCGACTTTGGTCGCGGTGATGATTCCTATAAGCGGTTATGGTGTTCTGAGCGAAATCAAATGATTGGAATAGCTTCCGCCCGTCGACATTCTCTAATGGGGTCGGCTCAAATTGCTCGCAGGAAAATGCGAGTTTTCGCTGGAAAGCTAGGATATCGACCGTCCCGGTAA